>Ga0172382_10000775_pt1 | contig 58965 bp, 69 predicted proteins | sample Leawel138RmetaG_FD_122245 | JGI IMG/M metagenome (GOLD analysis project Ga0172382, IMG submission 122245) | Leachate microbial communities from a municipal landfill in Southern Ontario, Canada - Leachate well 138R metaG | ecosystem: Engineered > Solid waste > Landfill > Unclassified | place...
CCCACGCCATATTTTCGATGAACTGTGCGGCGTGCTTCGGTATCATGCGCGCCCTTCCTTCGGGGTCGGTAGCTCAGTGGTAGAGCATCGGACTTTTAATCCGTTGGTCGAGGGTTCGATCCCCTCCCGACCCACCAGTTAATCAACAACTTAGGTGCCGGACTTACCCGGCTCCCTAAAATTCTCCCTAAAATTAGGGGCCTTTGCCGGATCCACAACTGGCAGCTCATGGTCGTATCGGTCCAGCGTCTGGGCCGATTTGTGCCCGCTGCCGAGCTGTTTATCGGCTTTCGTGCCCGCAGTATCTGTGATTCCGCGATGCTTGAGCCCGTGGAGCGTGAAGCGCTGAGGCGCTTCCAGAGCCCCTGTATCGACCGCGGCTTGCATAAAGTCCTGCCAAGCCTGGTCGAGCGCGCCCTTGCTCAGGCGGTCTCCGGAGCGGTTCACGAACACGAAACGGTCCGCAGGACGGATCGGGACCGGCCGGCTCTTATTTGACGGCCTGGCGTATGTTGCAGCCCTGACTCGAAGCGCCGCATCCCAGGCGGCGCGCAAACGGGGTGTCCAGCTCACGATGTTGTCGTTGCTTCCCTTTCGCCTGGCCACCAGCAACCCGTCCGGCGTCTCGTTCGCATCCGTCATGTCCAGTACCTCAATTCCGCGCATCCTGCATAGATAGGCGATCTCCATCACGTACCAAAGGTAAGGCGGGCAGCTGCCCGCGGTGTGAGCCTTGAGGGCGCCCCCCTCGCGGGCGAGCCGTAGCGCGATGAGGTATGCATCGTGCGTCGGCATCTTGAATTCTTTACGCTCCAGCGCCTGGCGAGCGCCCTTCGCTGGGTTCGCACGGCAATGGCCGTGGCGCATGCCCCAGGAAAACAGCCGGCGGAGATACCTCAGCCACTGATTCGCCTTGGTCGGGTAGGGCGGTACTGCGTCATTGGCCCCAGGCCGACTCTCCGGCCTGCCTTTGGCGATCGATTCAATGACGCGCTGGACTGCCGGCAGCTCGAGGCGATCGACCTGCAGCGTGTCGAGCGTGCAGCCTAGCTTCGTCTTGAACTTTCGAATCCCCTTCGCGTAGTTCTGGTAATCCGTTTGGGTCCGCTTCGCCAGGCCTGCAAATTCGGTGCTTTGCTCGAACTTCTCAATGACGTAGCCGATAGTGCCACGCGCGTCCTGGCCGGCTCGTTGCTCCATGATGGCGTGCAGGTCGGACAATCTCGCCGCCGCGCTGGCCACAGTTCGGGCTCGCACCCGCCCCCCCTCCGGGTGAGGCTCGAAAACGTACCAACGGCCCGAGCCCGTCCGATCCCAATAAATGCCCGCCGGCAATCGCGACTGGTCTATGTGCTGGGGGATGGTTGGGTTGTACTTTCGCTTTCGACCGCGCGTCATTCAGATTACCGAGTCTGGATGATAGGGTGCTCGGCTGTCTGGCTCGAAGGACGTCAACCCAACTGCTGCGTTCATGGCGTCCATCGTCGTCCAGATCCCGCCGTTGCCGTCGTATTGATACCTGATTTTTGCCATCCGTGCCCAGCGTTCTACCCTAGCCAACTGCGCGCGCTCGCCTAACCTGCTGATTCTGCGAAGATCGTCGAATGTCAGGATCCGATCCGATGCGCTCTCGCAGCGGCGCTCAGTCCGAGTATAGGCCGCAGGAGGCTTCGCCGAGCAACGCGGGCGCAACTTATGACTTCCGTGGCTGCTCATCGTCAGGGCCGCTCATAGTCGGGGTGGTTCGGCTTCAACAGCCGCGCTTCAATCGCATGGCCCATGTCCTCGACGCTAACGTTGTCCTGCGGCGAAGCGGCGAGCATAGCCGCCCAAACTTTACGAAGCGTCTCGGCGTTGTTCTCATCCCCAGCACCGGCGGCAAAGGGAAACGGCGGGCGCTCCCAAAGGACGTGGTCGCACTCCGCTTCGCTGGCACCGGGGATTGCGGCGCGGATGACATCGACGGTAGTCGTCATGGCGCCATCACCACCATATCCTATGCCGCGCCCCGCATCGAGTGCAGATCACGGCGGTTATTGACTCGCTCACGTACTCCGCTCGATGACTGAGCCGGTGTCCGCGTAGCCAGCAGATCAAGCGCGTCATGACCGCCCCCGCTCAACAAACCGCGCCAGATCATTGAGTACCTGTGCGCGCCCGCCCTCCAATCCCTCCTGATACGACTCGTCCGCCAGCCGGCGCAGCAGATTGCCGACCTCCATGCTCACGATCACATCGCAGAGCACCGCGCCGTTGAGGCGGCTGTAGACTTGGGCCTGGCCGGTGCCGGCGTTGTAGCTGTAGAGGGCGCGCATCACTCGGCCTCCCAGCAACTCATCGCCTCACCCGCCGACCCTTCCGGGTCATCCTCGTACCCGGACAGCATGTCAGCGGTGCTGCATACCTCGTACTCCGCATCCGCAGCGGCCTCTGCGTGATCGGGATCCCACCCAGCGCCGATGAGTTTGTCAACGATGTGGGCTCTGAATCGGCTACGCCACTCATCACCGGAGATAGCCATCACTCCACCTCCCAGGTCAGGCCGGTGGCGGGGTCATGGTAGGTGGGGTTCATGCCGCATTCCCTATGGCATCGATCTGCAGGCCGGCATCAAGGGACAGCATCCGACCCTCGTGCGCGCCGGCATACCAGGCATCGGCCTGCGCCGTGCCCGCCTGGTGAGGGCAATCCGGATATTTGGGACTGCGAACGTTGCCGCGATTGTTCGCCCAAAATTCCAGCACGGCGCGCACGCCGGCCTTGTACTCGTCACTACGCGGTGTCCGTCCCGGATGGAACGCGGTCTCGATGATCTGATCTACGGTTGGCACTATCCCCTCCCAAGGCTGGCCGGTCTATCCATACTCCTGTCACGACCTGGGAGGATGGAAGACCGGCCTTCACTGAGGGGAAGTGTTTATCAAATTTGATACGTTTGCAACAGGGATTATCAAATTCGATACAAATGTTTTCAGTCCTGCCGAGCGCAGATCTCGACCATGAACTCCGGTGTTTGATGCTCATTCCGCATGCACCGGATCCCCATATCCGTAGAGCCACGCAGCTTCATCCCGCAACTGCAGATCACCCTCGTGGTCCTCCCCGTGGCCGACAGCCCGCAGTCCGAGCATCGATACACGCTCACCCCACCGCCCGCGGGCCGGCTCAGGACGCGCCCAAAGCACGCAGAGCAGACATGATCCTCAATCCGCCACAATGGCGGGGGTTCGTTCGAGCACCTCACCTGAACAGTCTCCGTTGCCTCTCGTTCACAATTCCTGGCGAGGCGAAGCCGAACGCCACCGTGTGCCGCGAGTCACGCAGCGCGGCCACCACCAGTTCTGCAGGGTTCTTTGTCAGCTTGCGCTCGATGGAGCAGGGCTCCCGGCCGTGCATGTAGTTCAGGCACCGAGGGGCCAGTGGAGGCATCTTGACGGGCCTGGAACCCTTCGCGTTACAGCCCTTCACCCACTCGTATTCGCGGTTCTTGCAGCTCACGCACACATGCCCTTCGATCAACCTGGTCGCCGGCCGCTGGCATCGTGCGCAGATCATCGAGCCTTTCAGGGGTGACATGCTGGCATCTGATTCGCCAGCATGGGCAGCACCGATCGGGCAATTCTTACAGCTGGCTCGAGATTCGATGTTCTGATGATTGGCCTGGCGCCACATCTCGGCGCAGGCCTCGGTACTGAGGGTAGCGAGCAGTTTTTCGCATTTGAATAGTGTTTTTCCTGGCAGATCAGGCAGCGAAAAATACTCCGTCATCATTAATTTCCGTTTACCAAAACATCTTTTTGTGCGGATCAAAATTGATACAGGATCTATCGCCGAAATGCAATGGACGTTCCTAGCATGTTGATCGTAAAGGGGTTCCAGGTCAATGGTGTTAATCGAAAGGTTGTAGTGCATGGTCAGCTGCGTTTTGCTCTTGTCGCCACTTGGAGACGAAGAGCGTACCGGCGCTTATGTTGAGGTGCTCGAGGACGCATCTGATTTGTGAAGACCGTCCCTGGATCTTCGTTTTGATCTGGTTTTATAGTGGTTCTAATGGTCCTATTGACCGTTTTTCCCGTAAAAACGCGGGTAACTCCGTCGGGTTACGTTTTTTGTGTTGTTATTCAGTGCCTTACGGCTAGGGTAACCTTCGGGTTACCTCTCGGGTTACCCTGAATTTTTCAATGAAATCAATGGCTTATATAATAATAATATATATAGTAACTTTTATTTATTTATATAGACAGCCTTGAAAAAGTAACCCACACGATCTCACGCGTTACGCGCACACACACGTATACGTATATCTCTATAAAATTCGGGTTACCGGGTTACTTTGGTTACTTTCAATGTTTTCAATGGCTTACCGGGAACCCGCGCGTAACTGTGGGGTTACTACAACAGTGTTGGTAACTTGCAACGGTTACCGATAAGGCGCCGATTTATAAAGAGAAAAGACGGCGGTAACCAAAATTTGATGAATTCTGGAAACATAGCGCACCACCGCGAGCAGTCGGATTCGGTGGCCTGGCTCAGGAATTCGAGCAGCGCTATGCGGCGTTCCCTGATCGGAAAAAAAAAGGGATGCCGCTGGCGGCGGGTTACGTTTCGACCGTGAGGACTGGGTCGAATTCCGGGTTCAGATCCGATGGCCCATAGCCGCGAGGGTTGCAGACAACCCGGGTGCCGCCGGTATCGTAGTCAAATGAGCAGTGCGTATGCCCGTGGATCCACAAGTTAACCGGTGCACGAACCAGCCATGACAGATGGCTTGCGAACGCCGGGTTCAGCCGATCGCCATGAAATTGGCGATGGATGCTGGCGCGGTGCGGCAGATGGTGGGTCACTACTACCGTTTTGCCATTGAACGGCTCAGCAAGTCGATCATCGAGCCACCGCCGCGCATCCATGTGAAGCGCTCTCGTTGCCTCCGCACTCAGCATCCCGCCGCGGTATCGGATGCACTTGAAGTCGCTCATTTGCTGATTTGCGGCTCTCATCGCCAGCGCCGCGGGGAATGACGGCCCCTCGAGCTCGAAGTCTGTCCATAAGGTGGTGCCGAGAAAGCGCACGCCTTCAATCACCGCCTCATCACTCTCGAGCAAGGCTATGTCCAGCGACCTGGCTTCGCTGCGACAGCGATCCAGCACCGCCTCATAGTCGGCGTCGTAGAACTCGTGATTGCCGAGCACATAAACAATGGGGGAGTCGGGGAAGTTGCCGCGGGCCCACCTCAGTCCATAGTGCTCCGTCAGGATATCCCCGGCGAGGACCACAACATCTGCAGGAGCCTCCGGAGCCTCGAAGGCCATAAATTCGACGTGGAGATCTGACAGAACACGTATTTTCATACGTGGAGATCATAGCACTCGCATGTTTCCTGCGGCCGCGGTCGTGATAGCACTATCACTCTCACTATCACTATCCGCGCTCACTGTCGCGTATCAAATTTGATAATTCTGATTGACTGTCCGCGATCCGTGACGCTATCCTGATTATCAAATTTGATACGCGGCCATGGTCGCCAAACTTGATACAGGGCCATGGCTACTACAATCAAAATCATCGAGGGCGAGGACTATGTTGAGCACATCGTCGAGGTCAACGGCGAGCGAGTTGGGCACCACATCCATCCCAGGAGTGCCCTTGAACTGCAGGACCCCAGTATCACTGCAGGATCTGGGGCGCTTCAAACGCTTGCCGACAGCAGGGCCCGCGCCGAAATGTCCGCCGCCGCACGATCCGGATGGCTGGCTCGTCGACGCGCTCGTGAAACTCCCGCCTGGCTCGCAGCTGTACGACGCCTGGCGCGCGGGGCCAGCGTCGCTGTTCAGCGTGCTGGACAAGCTTTGGTCGGCTGAACTGGCCAGGAGGTCTCGGTGATGAACCCCTGGTCGCGCTTCATGGAGTCACCCCACAGCCACTGGGTGCTGGTCACGGCCGGGGCCGCTACCGGGATTCTGATCGGCTGGGGAATTTCGCTACTGCTTATCTGAGGAACTGACATGTCGAATTTTTCACGGAGCTACACCAAGAAGGGTCCAGGGCGATTCCCGCCGGCGCGGCGTAAACAAGGACCTCCCAGGCTCAGGGCGGCGACAGGCCCGGACTCGATCAACGCCAAAGACGTATTCCTGCAGCTGCTGCGCCGAGGCGAGATCTCTCGCGCGGACGCCTACCTGCGCAACATGAAGTCGCATGGTAACGCTCAAGCATGGATGGAGATCGTGCTTTCCCAGCACGAGGCGCTTGCGGCATGAGCCGTGCGCTCGGTCGGATCTATCTCCTCGAGGGCTGTACACCGCTGAGGTTCCCCAGCAGGGTGGACCTGCGCGGGGATGAGGAGATCGAGCGCGGTCGCCGACTGGAGGAGGCCGCTCGCTCCCTGGTCGACCCGAGGACCGGGCGCGCTGATGTACCAATTACCAGGTTGGGGGACGTGACATGCATGTGACGGTTGATGTCGAGGTTGACGCCTCTGAAGTCTTGAGAAAGATGGATGATGAGCATCTGATCGCAGAGATTGAGAGCAGAAAGAAGGCCACCAGGTCCGAGTCGCCAGCAGCGCTTCTTGATAGGGTCTACAACGAGTTCCGGAACAGGGGCGATGCGCCGCCAGCGCTGCGCGAGTACATCTACGTTGTGATGGGGCGGATCCTGTGACGACGGAAGAACTGCAGGAACTTCTTGCTGCACGGTATCCAAGCGACCGCTATGCGCTGTTTTTCGATGTCCCCGACAAGGTCGGCACGAACCAGCGCCGGAGGGCGGATGCGATCGCGATCGGCTGCTGGAACTCGGTAGGCCACCTGGTTGAGGGGTTCGAGATGAAGGTCAGTCGATCGGACTGGCTGCGTGAGGTGAAGCAGGTTCAGAAGGCGGACCCATTCATCGAGCGCTGCGATAAGTGGTGGCTGGTGACGGCCGATGCATCCATCGCCAAGGAAGATGAGATCCCGGCATGCTGGGGATGGATGGCTGCAACGAAGAGTGGTTTACGCGTCCAGCGGCCCGCTCAGCGTCTACCCCAGGATGACTCCAAGATCGACCGGATGTTTGCGATCGGTCTGTTCCGCAAGATGCAAGGAGATATGCTAGCAAGTCCCGAGGTTCGGCGTGTCTTGAAGAGCGCCGCCGATGTTCGTGATGCGGAGATCGAGAAACAGGTTATCTGGCGCACCGAGCGTAACACCCGCAGAATCAATGAATTGACGCAGAGAATCGAGAAGTTCGAGACCTCGTCCGGCTTGAAGCTGGATGATTGGCGGTTGGGGGATGTTGGGAAGCTGGCCCGCGTGATCGCGGATATGTCGGCTGATGAAGGATTTAATGATGCCGTTGATAAGCAGCTCGATAAGCAGGAGCGTTCGCTAAGCGAACTTGTGGAAAGGATAAAAGATGCCCGAGCCGCCATATCTGGACGGGTAGATTCAGACGCGACCGCTGGCAATGGATCTATCTGACGTCGAATGGATGCGCCGCGCAAGGAACGCCGCTAAACGCAACGGGATCACCACCAGGAACCTCGCTCAATGGCCGATCGGCGCCTACCGATCATTCATTGAGGCCTGCGAACGAATCGATGAGCATCGAGAGTGGCGCCAGCGGCAACAGCGCCACAATCAATCGTCTTGCCAGAGTGCATCCGACCGAGCCGATACCTGCTGATCCTTCGTTATCTCCCCGTCGATCATCGGGCCGACCGGGATCCTGATGCACTTCGCTGCAACGCCGTTGAACTTCATGGCTACATTGTCATTTCGGTCGGCGCCATGGATCCGCAGCAGCATCCCCCGCAAGTCCGCCTCGAACGTTGTTCCCTGCATGAGTCTCTTTAGTTCGTTGCTGGAGTTCGAGAGTACGATGTACCCATCGCGGACCCGCATACCGTAGCGCAGGAGGATGGAATCGGCTGTCTCCTTGTTGATGTGATTCGATGCTGTGCCCACCTCACAAGCGGCGCACACCAACTCGTACACCGTGACAGTAACCCCGCCAGGCATACGAATGTGCGCCTCGGATAGCGCGGCCAGGGCCAGCATAGACTCGTCAGAATCCGATTTCTCGCGATGCTCGGACCAGTCATAGCTGTCGATCAGCCGTTCGGCGTCGGCCTTGGTGGCGACGCTGGTAGATACGAGCGACCAGGCTCCGGCCAGAAGTGTTCCGTACTGGTCGCCCTCACGTTGCCGGCCGAACCGCTCGGCGGCGACTTCACCGAAGATCTTGATGTTCTGCTGGATGGTAGGTAGTAGTTCGATCGCCCTGCGCAGCATGCGCGCTGATACCGTTGTGTCCCTTCTGATGGTGACGTGCAGCGCGTCATCAAGCGCTTCCCACTCCTTCTGCGCCTCCGCGGTCTCGCCGGCGCGGCGCAGGGTTAGGATGGTTAGACGGTCGACGTCTGCTTGATGCCGGATCCCGACTTGGATGCTGGCCAGGCAGAACATGGAGCGGATGTGGAAGCGTAGGGCGTGCCCGCCTGGGGTGCCCTTGAGTGTGCGCGCCTGAGACTCTGTCGAGGCCTGGCGGATCAGGGACAGAATTTGCTGGACTCTCTTCTTGTCGGCCTCTTCGTTCTGTTCGCCTTCATCGTACAGGACCGGGATTGCGTCAGCCTGCAGTTCTTGGCGGATGCCGGCCTCGGTGGAGTTGCCCTGGGCAAATATCCCGCTTTCGCCGATGAGGGCGTTCGCGTATTGAATCAGGGCAGTGGACTTGCCGCAGCCGGCCGATCCCGTGATCCATAGGTGAGGGCGCCAGCGCAGCGCGCCGCAGATCGGCGCCAGGAACGTCCAGCCGGCAAGCAGCGCGGCCGAGGCCGGCTTGGTCCAGCGGAACATCTTCGCGACGTCCAGGATCCGGCGGCCGTCTTCGTCACTCAAGGCCTCCGGCGCTGGGTCTGGCAGCGACTTCTTCAGTTCGTAGACGTAGCGTGAGCGCAGTTCCGTTACCGGCACTGTCTCAGTGTCGACGGTCAGATAGCCGCCGTGATGGTAGACATTGCGCCCCTCATCGAGCCATGCGCCGCGGCCGCGGATCCGGTCGATGTCATAGATACCGCGCGAGTGAGCGACCGTGACGAACCAGTCGAATGCGGCTTTCCGGTCGATCCCCTTGTCAGTGGGGAAATGCTCATCCCAAAAATTGATGTTGGCCAGTTCGATCAGTCCGTTGTCGGTGAAGTCCGATTTCGTGTAGGTCAGTATTTGTGACTTTCCGAAATGGAAAATGAAATAGTGGCCGTGGTCATAGCCCAAGACGGTGAATCGCCCCTGCTTCTCGAGGCTGGATAGATTTAACGAGGCCTGCTTACCTCCTTGATCAACTGGATGATCGGTTTTGGAGTCGAGGGAAGCCAGTGCAGGAGGGGAGAGGATCCCGGCGACTCTTTCTATAGACAGCGCCTTGTCGATGATGGATTTAACCGCCTCGTGCCCTTCCAGCGCAGCCAGATCATTGAAGTCTGTCGGCTTGGTAGACAGATCATTGAATTGCGGAATCGCAACAATGCAATCCGCTGCATTGGCAGCCTCCATCGCTCGAGTAACGCCAGGGTTTTTTACCGGACGCTCTGTCCACTGGTCATTGTCGGCACAGATGACGATTTTTGCGTCAGGAAGGCGCTTCCTGAACGTTTCTGCGACGTGGAGGAGATTCCCTGCATCGAATGCTACAACAGTCAGGTGGCCGGTTGATTCGTGCAGGGTCGCGCCGGTGGCATACCCCTCGACGATCAGGATGGTGTTATCGACCAGTGCGGCGCCGATGGTGAAAAATAGCCCGCGCTTGGCGCCGTTCTTCAGGAAGTCGCGATCGCGCTTTAGCCTGTTTTTATCGTTCGGGAAAATGGCCTGTAGGCTGTGAATCTCGGTTCGGCCTGACTTGATGGGGATCAGCAGAGCGTTCTTGGAAATGACCGTGACTTCTTGGGTCTCTGGGTTGGTGACGGTCCACACACCAACGCGCAAGCCGTGAGACTTGACGCCTTTTCGCGTCAGATAGGGGTGATCGGTGGCTGGCTCGGACGCTTCCCATATCTGAGATGCCAGTTCAGCGGCCGCCGCTCGTGCCTCGGTTTCCCGTCGCTCGCGATCCCGCCTGGCCTGCTCCATCTTGCGGGCCCATGCGCGCTTTTCTTCTGGCGTGAACTCGCGCTTATTCTCGGCCGACCAACTGAATTTGGCGTCGTTACCGAATTTCTTATTGCACCCGAATGATCCTGCTGGGCGCTCATCATGCGCATGGAGCACGTACCAGCCGTTCTGGCTTCCGCTCTTGTCCCCAATGACGTGGAAACGATGGAGCGTGCCATCGGCAATGATCCGATCATCGGTCTCCAGGCCATGCTCGCGCATGGCAGAAAGAAACTCGTCAATTACGTCGTGCTCAGACAATTGAGCACCCTAGCAGTGAAAACATTACGGCTCCTGCAAAACCGTGACCTGCTTTAAGAGAATGCGGGCTTCAGCGTCAGCAGGAGACGCCTTTCGGGACGCGAACCCTAGCCCGCATATACGTTATGTGATGCGTTGCAGCCTATATATCACGTGTATCAAATTTGGTACAGTCGCGAATGATGGACTGCGCCACTGATTCCGATGGCGCTATGCCTGCAATGCCGCCCGCATCACGGATGTTTTTACCGAATCGAAGTTGTTCATCGCTAGTGCGACCGCCGGCGCTTCGCTTCGCATCGATGGCGGTGAATACCGCGACCGTGCGACCGACCATTTCGGGAGTGATTGTCACGTTGGTGTACCCGATCAGATCATAGGCGCCGACAACAGGGTCACCATTGGGGCGGGAGAAGCCCAGCGCGATCGGGCGCGCGAACGGGACCACGACCGAGCCATCCTTGAGACGCTGGACCGGTCCGCCGCCGCTCACCCACGCTTTCCCGGTATTGAGTCGGAAAAGCGTCGTCTGTGCGGCCACTGCCAGCCAGATCCGGCGCAGTACATTCTGCTCTCGCAACGTGACTCCCCATCGTCAGAACGGTATGTCGTCTTCGAAGGACCCGGTATCCGTCGGCTCAGGGCGCGACTGCTGTTGTGCCGGCCTCGATGCTCGTCCCTGGCCTTCATGATTATTAGCGTCACGACCAGTCGAGTCGGGCCTCGATCCCAACATTTGCATCGAGCTCCCGATGATTTCCGTGGTCCAACGGTCCCGCCCCTCTTTGTCTTGCCATTTCCGGGTTGTGAGCTTGCCCTCAATGAAGCACTGGCCACCTTTTCGGAGGTATTCACCAGCGATTTCGGCCAGCTTGTCGAACATGACGACGTTATGCCATTCTGTTTTCTCTTGGCGGTCGCCGGTCTGCTTGTCCCTCCACGTCTCGCTGGTCGCCATGCTGAAGTTGGCGACAGCCTTGCCGTTTGGCATGTAGCGGACTTCTGGATCCTTGCCGAGGCGCCCGATCAGCATGACTTTATTCAAACCTGACATTTTCATCTCCTACCGTTGATACTGTTGATATGCGGCGATGCGAGATTCCCATTCCGCATCCCGGTTCCCACGGAAGCGCTCACGGGCGCGCTTTTTAAATTCCCACTTGACATCCGCCCAGCCCGGCTTGTAGCCGTATTTGTTGGCCAGAAGATGCAATTCATCAAGCGTCGCGGCCTGCGCGATCTCGATGCGCCGCTCCTTCTTTCTAAACGCGACCATCTCCGGCGTGATGACGTTCAGTTCTCCGTCGACGTGCTCGATGGTCCGCTCGCGCTTGGGTAGCGGGGTTCCGCAGTTCGGACAGGCTGGCTGAGACTGAAATACATGGAAGCAGTTCACACACTGCGCGATGTCGATCCGATCGCCGGTGTCCTGGTCCTTTGGCTTTTTTGGCTTCTTGACGGCGCCGTCGAGGGTCCACTCCCGCTCTTCATCGGCGAATCCGTGGCGGAAGGTCAGGCCCGCGTGATCCAGTACATAGCACATCCGCTTATCGGGGTTGTTAGGATCGATGCGCAGGCCTCGGCCGATGACCTGCAGGTATGACGTGAGCGAGTAGGTCGGGCGCAGGAGGATGATTGCACCGATCGCCGGGCAATCCACACCCTCCACGAGAAGCTTACAGAACGCGACCACCTTAATTTCGCCAGACGCCAGGGCGGCCATGGCTGCGTCACGCTCTTCGCCGGTGTTATCGCCCTTCAGGACCATGGCTGGGACGCCGGCAGCGTTGAACTCGGCGGCCACGTGCTCGGCGTGTTTGAGGTTGACACACCAGGCCACTGCGGGAACGTCAGGGCAAATCCGCTTGTAGTGCTCCACCGCAGACCCAATGATCTTCGGTTTATCGACTGCGTCGGCCAGCTGCCCCTCGTGGAAATCCCCCCGCACCTTCTTGACTTCAGACAGGTCTAGCTGCTCGAGCGAACCATAGACCACCGGTTGAACCAGATGCCCCTGGTCAATCAGATCACGAATGGACGGCCCGAGGATCAGTTCATCATAAAAGCCGCCAGCGTGCGTCCCGAGCCCCTTGCCGTCCAGTCGGCCAGGCGTACCGGTAACCCCCAGGATCTTGGCGCCGGGCATGAGGTCGACGACCGTGCGATATGAAGCGGCCATCGAAAGGTGGCACTCATCCACCGTCGCCAACTTAAAGTGCTGGAAGGTTTCCGGGCGCTTGAGGATCCGCCGGACCAGGGTCTGGATCGACGCTACCTGCGCCATGGCATGCGGACGGGGGGTGTACCCGGCCATGATGATGCCGTGATCGACGCCATACTCGCTGAGCTTGTGAGACGCCTGTTTAATCAAGCTGTCCCGGTGCGCGATGATCAGGGACGGATTACCGCGGTCTGCCGCTCCCTTCACTATTGAGGAGAACATGACCGTCTTGCCGCTACCCGTGGGGGAGGTGAGCAGAACTGAACGGGTCCCAGACATGAACGCCTCTCGAACGGCATTCACGGCTTCGACCTGGTATGGGCGCAGCTGGATCGTCATGTTGGAGTGAAGCCGCGCCAGTATGTGGCTCGGCCTATATCAATTAGATTGTCCCGACTTCTTTAACGGTCGGGTTTATATCATCTTTATCAAATTTGATACAATCAAATTTGATGCACCTAGCCGTTACTCTTTGAATCCCTTCTTCTTTTTGATCTTCGCTAGCACTTTTTCCATCACGTCGATGATCTCAATCGTCTTCGGAGGGCGCTTGAACCATCGGTAGGGCGTTGCGCGCGAGATTTTTGCGCCTTCGCAAATCTCGCTCATGCTGCTCCCATGCGCCAACGCATCGCGCTCGATTTCATCGAGACGATCACGGAAAACCTTCGAGAATTTTTCGCGCGGCATGAGTGTTGGAAGCCTTTGTTATCTCTCGAAAATAATACCAGATCAAAGGCTTTTCGCAAATTTGATAAAGATTGCCCAAGAACCGGTCGTGACGGTCTCATTCTCCTAGTGACTGAAAAGAACCAGAATGCACTTGACCGACTATCAAATTTGATACATCATCATTATCAAATTTGAGACATCGCGCAGAGAGGAGGATCCATGGGCATTACCGGACGGAAGCGACCATCCGCGCCGTGCACGAATACGGCACCGCGCTTTGTAATCAAGCGCGGGCGCTGCTACCTGGCGCTGCGGATCCGCGACGAGATGGGGCCATGCGAGAGCAACCCCCGAGTCTGGCGCCCGAACAACTGGCAGCGGGTGAGCAAGGACCAGCGGGGTGAGTCGTAATGACACGCCCGGCACTGCAACACACATATCCGCAATGGGAGCCGCCCGAGGATGAGCCGTACGCGCCGTCCGAGGACTACCGCGAAGTCCAGCGCGGGCAGACGCGCATCGTGCGCAATCCGAAACGCGCGCGGCTGCTGAGAAAGCGAGGCGTGCCTATGTGGCCAGTTCGCGAGGGCTGGCTCTGGTTCGTGGAGCGAGACTGATGGAAGAGCATGATCTGAACGGCCTGGTCGAGATGACCAATGAGGAGTATCACGCCGCGGCGGGGGTCTCAAAGAGCCACCTGGATGCGATCGCGGGGAAGTCCCCCCGGCACTACTGGCATGCGTACCTGAACCCGAACCGAGACCCGGCCGAGAGGGAGACGCCGGCATTGAAGGTTGGCCAGGCCATCCACTCGGCGATTCTGGAGCCTCATGATTTCGAGACGCGATACGCATTCGCTCCCGAGTGCGACCGCCGTACCAAGCTGGGTAAAGAGGTCTACGCCGCATTCCTGGCCGAGAGCGCAGGGAGGGCAGTACTGGACGCCGACGGCTATCAGACGTGTCTGCGGATCCGGGATGCTGTACACGCGCATCCTGTTGCGTCGGGTTTGCTGACGGGTGGCGCCGCCGAGCAGTCATTCTTCGCTACCGATCCGGAGACCGGAGCGCTCATTAAGTGCCGGACCGACTACCTACTGGACGGGGTGGGCGGAATGTTGATCGACGTGAAGTCCGCTGCCGATGCGTCGCCGCTGGCATTCTCGCGCTCGGCTTCCGAGTACCGCTACGACCTGCAGCCGGCCTGGTATTTCGATGTCCTGGATGCCGCGTTCGGGGCTCATCCGACGCAGTTCGTTTGGCTGGTGTTCGAGAAGACGCCGCCGTACGCCATTGGCGTGTACTACGCCCGGGACGAGGATATTGCGCGCGCCCGCATCACCGCACGTCGAGACTTTCACAAGATCCTGTATCACAAATCCACAAACCAATGGCCGGACTACGGCGCAGAGATTCTGCCGCTCGAGCTTCCGCCGTGGACGAAAAGGGGAGAGTAATGGAGAAGATGAAGATTGCGCGGATCAAGATCCGCAACATCCTCGGCATCGCCGAGTATGAATTCGAACCAGGCCAGGGATTCACCGAGATATCGGGCCGAAACGGGGTCGGGAAAACCTCCGTGCTCGAGGCGGTCAAGGCGATCGCACGAGGCGGTCACGACGCAACCCTGTTGACGAATGGTGCCACGGAGGGGGAGATTGTCTACGTCCTGGATGATGGCATGGAGATCACCAAGGCTATCTCAGCGGACAGCACCGATATGAGCGTGCGCATGCCCGGTGCCAAACGTAAAGCTCCGCGGCCGGGCGAGATCGTCAAGAACCTGATCGACCAGCTGTCGAACAACCCGATCGACCTGCTGCGAGCGAAGCCGAAGGAGCGGGCGAAAATCTTGCTCGAGAGTATGCCGATCGACGTTGATGTCGCGCGCCTGAGCGGGATCGTTGGGTTCGATGTCGTGTCATACCCGGGTGTGCACGGGCTGCATATTATCGATGATGCTCGAAAGCAGGTATTCGATGCGCGCACCGGGACGAACCGCGCCCTGGATGAGAAGAAGAAAACGATCAAGCAGCTGCGAGACGTCATCCCCGAGGGAGTCGGCGACGTCACTGGTGGTGAGGATGAACTCGAGGCGCAACTCGCTGCGATTGATGCGGAAAAAGACGCCGAGCTGACCAGGATCGACGGCAAGCTGAGCGATATTCGCAAGGCTTCACAGGAAGCGATCGACCAGGTCAGATCAACCACTGCCAAGGGTATTGAGGAACTGCGGGGACAGATAGCAGAAATCCAGCAGGCCATCGCCCATCTCCAGGAGTCCGGTAACTCCGATGTAGAGAATGAGCGGGCGAAGCTGGCCGAAATTGAGAAACGCGCCGCTATGCAGCGTCAGCGAACGCTGGACACGCATACCGATAGTCGGGCGCCGTTCATGGAACAACTGTCGGCTATCCGTGCGGACCGTGACGCGGCCGCAAAACGCGAGCAGGCCCTGGCTACGATCGAGACCCTTGAGACCGAACTGCAAGTCCTTGTCGAAGAATCCGCTAGCCAGACCGCCGCGCTGTCGGAAATCGATACCTACAAGCTCGAGCTGCTGGCCGGACTGCCCATTCCAGATCTTGAGGTGCGCGGTGAGGACATCCTGCGCAACGGCGTGCTGTTCGACCGGTTGAATACGCAGCAGCAGGTTGAGGTTGCGATCGAGGTGGCAAAGATGCGCGCCGGCAAGCTCGGTGTCGTCTGTGTCGATGGCCTGGAACTCATGGATAGCGATCACTACAGCGAGTTCCAGGAACAAGCGGTCGCCAGTGGGCTGCAGTTCTTTGCATCCCGGGTTACAGATGGTGAATTCGAAGTGAGGACGTCATGAAACCAGTTATTTTGATCAAGTTTCCAGAAGCCACGTACCAAGTGCTCACGGACGTCATCGTCCAGAACCGCGCCAAGTACATGCATGAGCATGTGTCTGGTGAGTATCCAACAATCGATGACGCCACGGCGGGCACGATCAAGCTATTCGAGGACGAGAAGGAAATCCGAGATTGGGCGGTTCAGTTTATGGATTGGTCCGATCTGGTTGGTAGCGCGATGATGATCAGCGCCGATCCGGATCGCGATATCACTACTGCAGATTGGTCGTACGCGGACGGATTATCTACACCGGGTCCTATAAGCGCCGTGGCCATTGATGATGTTCCTCTCGGTCTTGTCCTCGGAAACATGATGACAAGAGGCAGTCTGTGCAGCTTCATGCTGGCTGGGGATAGTCTGGCGATTGCGGCGATACATACGTCAGATCCGGAAATTCTCGGAGCCTATGCCAAGGCATTGAAACAGCTTACCGAGCAAATCTCGCCGCATCCGCACGGCGAGGCTCCAGAGCCCGGCCGGATCGTCCTTGCCCACTAATTTCAAAGGAAATTATATGTCAATTATCAATATTCGACCGGCCGTCCGGGAGGGCGCGCGCCTGGTCGTAGCATTCTGCGGAGTATCGGGCAGCGGCAAGACTGTAACAGCGCTGCACTTCGCCTACGGACTCGCCAACTACGATGCCAGCAAGATCGGGTTTCTGGACACGGAGAACCGTCGTGGCTCGTTAAATGCGGACGTCCTGCAGGACGCTACGCAGCCGACAGATCAGCCGTTCATGATCGCCGACCTGTATGCACCGTTCTCTCCTGAGCGCTACAGCCAGGCGATTCATGAATTCCAGAAGGCTGGAGTAGAGGTCCTGATTATCGACAGCGTCTCTCACGAATGGGAGGGTATCGGTGGCTGTATCGATATCGCCGATGCGAGCAAGGGGATGTGGAACAGGGCGAAAGCACATCATAAGCGCTTCATGTCGGCATTGCTTCAAACCGACATGCATATCGTCGTATGCGTGCGGGCGCGCGAGAAGGACAAGCCCGAGAGGGCCATCGTGGACGGCAAGGAGAAGACCGTCTATCGAGAACTCGGCTTGCAGGCCATCCAGGAGAAAAATTTCCTGTTCGAGATGACCGCCAGCGTGATGATGCACGAGGAGGGCATGAGGCAGGAGGTCATTAAGTGCCCTGGGGCGCTACGTCATGTCCTTGGCCGCACCAAGGGTTACATCACCGCGGATGACGGTAAGGCGGTGCGCGACTGGGTCGATGGCGCCAAGCTGGTGGATCCGCGCATCGAGAATTTCAGGAACCGGCTGCTGTCGAACTGCGAGCAGGGACTCACGCACATCAACGCGTGCTGGGATAAGACGCCGGCGGACATTCGGCGTGAGCTCGGGGATGATTTCTTGAGCGTCATCCGTGAATCGGCGCGCGGCTATGATGAACTGAGGGAGGACGAGGTTCACGGCGCTGGAGAGAATGTTGGCAACGCTGCGGCGAAGATTGCAGCCGCCGCGGCCGCAGGCCAAGCCGCCAGAGCCGCGCAAGAACGCGCTACTCCGCCGCCCCAGCAGGCATCTGAACCAGAGCCGCCTGCTGCTCCTCAACGAGCCAATCCCGACCCCGCTCCGTCGCCGCAGCCCGCGCAGCGAGAGGTCAGCGAGCCGCCGACATCGCCGCCGTCGCGGCCTGCCGCACCAGCAAACAGAGTCCCTCAACCGGCACAAGCGGTCGGGAGAACAAGCCGTCCAGCCAACCATGCCGGGCCTAGCCGTCCGGCTGCTGCGCCGTCACGCCCGGCACCGGCTCGGCCTGCGCCCAATGAGGCGGCCACCACTCAGCGCCAGGCGCCTGTATCGCGCACACCTAAAGAGGAGCCACTATTTTGAACGGCAGCGTCTACCTGACGCCCGAGGAACTGTCCGATCGACTGAAGAACAAGGTCGCGGTCGGAACCCTCAAGCAGTGGCGTCACCAAAAAAAGGGCCCACCATATACCCGCGCGGGGAACGCAATCCTGTACCCGCTTGACGGAGTCGTTGCGTGGGAGAAAGCGAACACGATTGAGGGAGGACCGCATGAGTGAGGCACGCGGCCAAGGGCTGGAATCAATCTGATGTGGACGAAAGAACAGAGCGCCGCGATCAAGGCGGTGGCCGATTGGTTGGGCGATCCAAGAGGACAGCAGGTATTCCGATTGTTCGGGTTCGCCGGAACTGGCAAGACAACTCTCGCCAAGGAGGTTGCGGCCAACGCCGGCGGCCGCGTGCTGTTCGGCGCCTTCACCGGAAAAGCCGCCCTGGTGCTACGGAATAAGGGGTGCTTCGACGCCAAGACGATTCACAGCATGATCTATAAAGTCGAGGAGCAAGACGACGGAACGTGCATTTTCAAGTTGAACCAGAACAGTGAGGTTGGAGCGGTCAAGCTGGTGATTATCGATGAGTGCAGCATGGTAGGGCACGAACTGGCTCAAGACCTGCTTTCCTTTGGCACCAAGATCCTGGTGCTGGGAGACCCCGCCCAACTGCCACCGGTTCGAGGAACGGGGTACTTCACCGATGCCAAACCGGACGTCATGCTGACCGAGATCCATCGGCAGGCCGAGGATAATCCCATCATCCGCATGTCGAAGGATGTGCGCGAGGGGAGACGCTTGGCTGTCGGAACCTACGGAGACAGCAAGATCATCACCGGCCGACCGGATCCAGAAGAGGTTCTCGCCGCAGACCAGGTCCTGGTAGGGATGAATCGGACCCGTAGAGGATGTAATAACAGGATCCGAGAACTGAAATGTTTCGCCGGCGTGGCTCCGAATCGAGGTGAACGGCTGATCTGCCTACGCAACAATCGCGACAAGGGCCTCCTGAACGGCGGTATGTGGACCGCGGAATCATCGCGGATGAGCAATACTCTCGTGTCAATGAATGTCGCCTCCCTGGACGAGCCCAACGTGAGGCCAATTCTTGTCGACGTTCCTCGAGAGTTTTTTGAAGGCGAGGAGGGGAAGCTAGATCCAAAGGTTCGTCGAATCTATGACGAGTTCGACTTCGGTTGGGCAATCACGGTGCACAAGAGCCAAGGCAGTCAGTGGGACAACATCATGCTGTTCGATGAGAGCGGGGTGTTTCGTGACGATCGCGCCCGGCATCTGTACACGGCTATCACCAGGGCGGCAAAGCGAATCACTGTCGTGGTGTAATGCACGCAAAGTCAAAGAAGGCCGACGGTCCTTCGTTACGACAGATTGACGTAATAACCTCGGCCGCATGGGATGAGAATAAGCAATTCATGGCCGAATGTTTTGCTCGTTTTGTCATCTCTCAAGGATACGGAGCAAGAGCTCCAAGAAACATAGGAACCGATGGCAGTACAAAGTATGAGACCTGGAATGAATGCGGAAGACGTCTCTTTGGTCAACGATTTAACTCCATACTTCGGGGTGAGTTAAAATCTAAAGCCAACTCGAATTAGAGCCGACAGATCTCCGTCTTCGCGCGAGCGGATAACATCCAGGCCGACCCTGAGAGGCCCTACATCGCGATCGATGAACGCGCCATAGTCCTCGCGCCGAGGGTTGTATAGCGCCCCAGCGGCCCAGCGTTTAGCCTGGACTGGTGCCGTGGCATGGACGGGGATGTCCAGCCCGGCGACCTCGCCATCCCTGGATCGAACGATGACGCGCCGGGTGTCATCTGGCAGCTTCACGATACCGAGATCCAGATCCATCGGCGGGCAGGGTTCGTCATCGACGATCCGCGCCGGCGGAGTGATCCTGATTGTCACTGCGCGCTCGAGGATGGCCCTGGGATCGAACTCCTTCGCGGCCAGGCGGATTGGCACGGGGACCGGTGCATCAGGCTCACGCTCAAGCACCACAGCGCCGCTTCGCAGTTGGATCTCGGGCGCGTGTGGCTCAATCGGCGCCGGCTTTGGTCGCCATAAGGCCCAGCCAGACGCCAGCCCGACGGCGACACCAATCAGACACAGCAGCACGTCACGACTCACGGCTACCGCTATCCCGGCTGCGTGAGAACCAGAATGAGAGGATCAGGCCAACCCCCGCCGTGATGACACCGAGCAGCGCAATAAGCGCATCTTTCCACTCCACGGGAGTTTTTACGTACCCGGTGATGAACACGATCAGGACGACGAAATATCCCGCCAGGAAAAGCGCGGAGAGCCCGATCTGGGCAAGGGCGATCAGGCGCGGGGTAAGGACGGGGCTCATGTGCCTGGCCTGCATACTGGCGAGATCGGCTCAATACGCCGGCCCAACGGCACGCTAAACAAGATGCCGGCCTGGTCGACAGTATTGCTGTCGTGGACGTCCGGAATGGAGCTCAAGTGCAGGTACTCACCAATGACTCGGAACCCTGACGGATGCACGTACAGAGGCTGTACGACGCGCGCTACGCCTACTGGATCCCGGCCGACCACCGGTTTGCTACGGTCTAGTTCAACCGCCAGGCCCGCCTCCAGGCGCGGACGATAGGCTTCGGTCACTGTGCATCCCGAGACCGAGATGGCCAGCAGGCCGATGACGAGGGCTGCGACGATTACCATCAATGCCTGGTAGACATCCTTGTTGAACCATTCGCCGATGGCCTTCATCAACCGAAGTGATCTAATGGCAGACCATATATTCAGCATTACATCAACCTCGATGCGGCGTTGAAATGTGGAAGCGCCTGCTCAATCGTTCCCTTGCCGGCAACGGTGTTGTAATGGCGCTTCCAGTATTCCGTGAGCGCGTAAGCGTCGTTCTCCCTCGGGAGAGGCGCCGGCACTCGAAGGTAGTGGATTCTGCACATTGCGGCGGCGTATCGCAGGTTCCAGACGAGCTCGCTTGAGTCTGGGAAATCGCCGGGGAATGGCGCTGCAGTGGACAATACCGACCGCTGCAATTCACGTTTGTAACGAAGAAAGCTCTCGTGAATATCCCGGTGAGTCGCTGGCTCCATCTGAAATACACCCAACGCCGGCCCCGAGATTTGCTTGATCCATATCAGCAGGCTTTCGTGCATCGCAGTGCCAAGAACGAGGTTCTCCGCGGCGGCCGACCATAGCCCGATATGATTCAGGGCTGGACGGACTACCAGCCTCCTGAATTGCGCCACGTCGATACCGTAACCGTCGTTCATCTCGCCGCAATCCGCTCTGAAAATATAGTGTCGATCCGCTGATGTATGACGTTTACATCGCTTGCAATCTTGTCCAGCATCACTCTTGTGTCGCGATTGTCCTGCCGCCGTTCTTCGCGCATCTGGCGAAACTCGTCCCTCCACCCATCGGTGGCGTCCTTCAGTTCCTGCTTCGTGGCGTATGTAGTCGGCATTTCAATAACTCGCTTCAAGAAATACCAAAGGACGGCAACAATGACGCCATTTGCGATGGTGATAAGTGAGAGCCATATTTGAGAGTAGTTCTGTTCATCCATTAACCGGCTTCCATTTTCTAAAAGTCAACCACTCCATTGTGGGCTCCAATGAGGGGATGATTAGCCGTCCATGACCATGTCCCGGCTTGTGCGAGAGAGCTAAACCCGTATGTAGAAGAGGCGGAGCTGTATGAAATCGAGTCAATAATTAAGTTGGAAAAGAAACTTTTCCCTGGGTTAGCCAAGAACCCGGCGATCGAAAAGCTAAGCTGGTTATGGTTATGCTGATTCAATAGAAGAACGATCGTCTCGCCGGTATCGAGCGTCCCTGAAGAGATAGAGCCCAGTCCGCTGTGATATGCGCCAGTTGCTGCTCCGTCTATCGTTAATGCGCCGATAATGGAAAACGAATGACCCGCAGTGAACACCTTGCGAGCAACGCCGTTATCATTGACCCAGCGTTCTTTGATCTTGCGGGCAACGCCGTTGTCGTTTAACCACCGCTCTTTGATCTTACGAGCAACGCCGTTATCGTTGACCCAGCGCTCGGCGGCCATATCAGTAGTATTCCCAAACGTCGCCGCTCGACGATCCAGCCAGGCTCGGCGGACCGGACCCGGCTAATACAGTCACGTTCGTCCCGGGCCGATTTGGATAGTTTCGACCTTTCACGCTGCCAGCATATTGAGTGACCGCGGCCGGAGGTACTCTCGCTGCTGGAATGCTTCCAGAGTTAAGGTTGCTGGCATTATGGAAATCAGCTGCAGTTCTTCCTTCAAGAAGCGCCGCGTTGACTTGCGACCATACGTTGTCTCCTCGCAGATACGTCGATCCGTTTGCCGTTCCGGACCCTAGCCTAGCGGTCGGAACCGTCCCAGTATTGAGATTGCTGGCGTTTCGGTAAAACGCCGAGGCTTGACCATCAAGCGTCGCCGCATTGACGGTAGTCCAGATTCCATCGCCTCGCAGATAGGTAGCAGAGCTGGGTGAGCCGGATCCCATCCGCGCGGGCGCAAGCACACCTGCATTGATGTTGCTCGCGTTCTGATAAAACGCTGCTGCCTGCCCATTCAAGGTCACTGCATTGACCGTCGACCAGACGCGATCGCCGCGCAGGTATGTTGATGCGCTTGCAGTTCCAGACCCCATCCGTGCTGTTGGCACGGTGCCGGCATTGAGGTTGCTGGCGTTGAGGTAGTAGGCAGGAAGCTGGCCTCCAAACAATCCAGCATTCATTGTGGCCGGATTTGATGGCAACAATAGCCAACGTCCGGCACCTGGCTGGGCGGATGGAATTAGGACTGATACTCCATCGTCTGCGGCGCTTGACGTCGCTGACCATCGATAGGTGGCACCATTCCCGTCTCCGTCTGCGGATCCACCTCGAGCCATAATCAGTACGGTTCTGGACACCCCGACCTGCGGAATTGGTAGCGCTCGCACATCATCTATCGTCCCGACATGCATCACGGTGTACGCCACCATGAGCTGCTGATCGGAGTTGTCCGGGACCGCGCCGGCCTGGGTGGCGATGGCGTCCTGCCTGGATTTCAGGAATCTCGTGCGATTGCCAAGCTCCACGTGAGGCCTGTTATCGATACCACCGACGCCACCGGTGATCGCATCACTGGTCTCAAACTGATAGATCCCGGCTTCCCATTGCGTCGTTTCAGGATTGTTTGCCATTAGAAGCTGATCCCCCAGGTTCCCGAGAGCGACATGTCGGACGTCTTATTGATGGCCACTGGCCTGGCTCGGCGGGCGTACAGTCCGTTATTCGACGAAAGCAGGCCGAACTCAGATATCGCCATCGCGTTGGCCTCGCTCTTGCCGAGCTGCCACGCGAATTGCACTGATGAGGATGATGGGTAGGTGTGGGCACCTATTGCCCTGGCGTACATACCCGTTAGGGATGTGTCACTCGGGATCGCAGCGGTACCATTAGTACCGAACCCGATTCGAGTGATTGGACGGTCAATTACCTCGCCAGCAACGAGGTGAGCCAACATGGTTTTCATGTTGTTCACCAGCAGGTTACTTCCAGTCCATTCCTCGACCAGAGTCACCTCATCGACAAGCCGATCATGCAGGAACACCCTGATACACAGAGTGCCCTCCATAGGCTTGCTGAATCGCTCAGAAGATCGGATCAGAATCATGCTGCCACCACCGTCGTTGGCAGCATTGTTGCGTCACGACCTTCGGTTATGGGTCTGAGTGAATGGTTACCTCAAACTCGTCCCCACCGCTGTCGAAAAATTCGTCCCCAGACCTGAGCAGCGAACCGTCTCTTATTCGTGTTTGAGACACATACACATCATTGAAGGCGTCTATCGAGATGTTTAGCATCTCAGTATCAACTATTGATGCAGATCCAGAAGGCGGGGAGGTCGAAGCGACGGATATCGACCCTCGTCCAGTACCTCTGATTGACAGAGTAGCGGTCGGCGCCGACACGAGCGCCACGCCAACTTGGGCAAGCGCTTCACCTGCAGCAAGTTCGACTGCAACAGCTTCAGGCGCGGCCGCAATAGCTCCTGGTCCTGGCACGCTAATTTCTGCGCCACCAATCGCGGCGCCCGTCGGCGCGGAAACACCAGCCGATGGGATTCCGCTTTGCGCGCCTTCGTCGGATCCTATTAGAGTGATCTCCTGCCAGGCATCTGAGTTTGCGAACTCCATTAGGTGACCAACCACGCCGATGTGGCGGAGGTGTGTACCGGCCGCCCTGAATCGGTCGATGAAGTCTGCTATGAGTTGCGTGTTGAACGCCTCGCCGCTGGTCAGATCGACATCAAATTCAGCATCGAATAGACCATACTCATAGGTTACAGGCCCGGTGTAGTGCCGATATGAGCCGTCGAATTTTATTGATCCGTCGCGATAATTCTGAATCGCGGGCAGATCGGTAGAATCCGTAATTCTCGCCCCCATCCCCGGAGCGACCTCTTCAAGGGCTGCAGCTATTGCAACGTTGTTACTGCGCGGGCGCAGGACAGTGGAGATAATCCTCGGCCCGTAGATCGCATCGGACTCGCCGCGTTGCCGAGGGACCGCGTAATAGCTCCCAAGCTCATCCAGCCATTCGCCAGCGGCCGTCCTGGTCGACATCTGCCTAACCGCTTCGCTGACCTGGCGCTTTGCCAGGTCCAACTCCGACCCAGTTGCATCCAGGTAGGACCAGAGTACGCTGGTGTACCCATACAGATGATCACCGTTCGAAATGTCAGTGCCGCCGCTCGCGTCGATCAAACACCTCGCTGACAGCTGAGAGTTCTCACCCGAATCGACATACGGGATGAAATACCCTGGCAGGGTGGCGATGTATTGAGAAAGCTGGGCTATCGTGTACTGACTCACATCGATGGAGATCGATTGCCCGGGCCCGCCGGACACCTTCGTTATGAAGATCCCGTCGCGCAGCGACCATGTCATCGCGCCATCGTAAGAGATCCGCAGAGCAAGGAACTTCTGCGGACCCTTGTCAAAGACTCGGTTGACGAACGACAGCAGCTTTTGGGTTATCTGCATTACGATGCCGGAGTTATTGTGATCGCACCTGGCATGAGTTTGGTGTCGTTGCCAGCCGAGACATCATTTACTGGAGCGCTCACCGTGAAGTTGTAGACCCCCTCAATCTCCATCGCGATGGCAGTGATCTCCGCAAGGATTACGCTTTCTCCAAGGTTGAGGCCTTGGATGTACGCACCTATTCGCGCCTCAGCCGTGGCGATCAACTCCGCCCCGTCGTATCCGGATACCGGGGTGAGGACTCCGGTCACATTCACCGGTGTCTCGCCGGCTGCGAACACCTCGACTTGGACCCCGGCCGCCTTCCATCCGGGCACTGGATTGTTGTTCTGGTCGTAGTACCCGTAGATTATCTCTACAGCCCGGCTCACCAGGTTGTTCGATGTTCCCCCGATGCCATTGTGGATGTAGCACTCGACGCGGCCGACGGGCTGCATGGGATTGTTCATCCAAGGCTCGATGACGGCCGCATGCACAACGCGCTCGGTCTGATTCCCCTGCGAATCGGCAATGAATGCTGTGCGCAATCCGTAGATCAGCGAGGCGTTCGGCCCGCGCGAGATCGACTGAATGTACTGCCGGAATCGGCTCTTGCGCGCTTCCTCTGACTCGGCGTCGGCGCCATTGATGAATGGCGCAGCGTTTGTAGCGCTTACAAACCCAGTCGGAGGAGGGTTTGCAGAGAATTGGGTCAATGCCGGAATATTGCCAGCAAGCCCTGGCGAGGTAGCGACAACGGCGACGTCGGCAGTCGCCTGGCTAGGCGGGATCGTAACGTTCTGTAGCGACTGATATGTGACCCCACCAGCGGCCATGCTGAATACAGTCCCCACACCAATTACTACCGGGGTCGCCGATGGCTGGATCGTCACCGTGATTATCCCGCCCGCCGGCATCGCCGGCATGGCTGAGAAATCGAAGGATCCGTAAACCGCGACTGGGATCGCTTCTTTCAGTCCATTGAACATCTGCTGATACAGTTCATCGATCTCGGCCGCCGGCGCCTCTAGCATCGTACGCGCCACGCTGCCGACGTTGAAGTCGGTGATTTTGCGCTGCGAGGACCGCATCCAGTTGATCATCGATGCTGTGATCGATCGGAAATCTTTCAGCTGAAACAATTACGTCTCCTGCTATGGCGCCGCTTCTACGTGCACGGTCCGGCCGGAAATCGGTTGAGCCTCGACGCTCACGCTGATCTTGTCTCCGACTACCTCGGCGGTCGCCTGTGTTACGGACGATATCCGCGGATCCGCCTGGATCGCCGACTTCGCGTACTCGGCCGCGAGCAGAGCCGAGGTGGGCCCGTTCACCGCGCCGATCAGACGGCGGACAAAGGATCCGTAATTGCCGTGATAGACCAGTTCGCCTCGATCGGTTTCGACGCGATGCTTCAGCGCTTGGCGCAAATTCGCTCGGCCGGATACCAGCGCGAAATCACCATCCTCCGCCTCGAGATGGCCTTTGGATAGATCAATATCGATCTCGAAAACGCGATCAGGATCCGCAGTCGTGGATATGATCCTGGTCGGTGCAGGTACCAGGATCTGGGCGCCATAGGCGAGGACGCCAGGAGACGGAGCCTCGGCGACGTAGGGAGGCACAAGGCTGTTGTAAGCGATTAGCTCCACCCACCTGGATGCATCGCCGAGCTCGCGCGCTGCGATGGCTCGTAGCGTGTCGCCGTGCTGGATGTCGACGTACCGATATCCGGTCAGCGGCTTGTCGAAGATGACGCTCATGAGAACGCCATCCCATTGGCAATCGACCCGGCCGCAGTACCCAACTGGCCAATACTAAGCGGCGAGAGCACGATGTCCGATGTCGCTAGCTGCTGCAGTCCCTGCTGCGCCTGAGCGCTTACTGATACTGGTGGCACGCCTAGCGTGGGGGATACGTAGTACCAGGGGTTCACCCCTGACAGTGGGCTTCGCGGGCGCCCGCCGCTGGTGGACGAGCAGTTGGATGCACCAAACAGCGGCGAATAGTCTGGATAGAACATCTGTTGGCCGACTGCGTTGCGCAGCAAGCAGAAGATGTTGGAGTAGGCCCCAGATACCTGCATAAGCCTGACCTTGACGTGGCTTGGGATCCCCTTTACCGCGGCAGCGGTCCGGAACAGGTTCAATCCTGCTTGAGACACCATCCTGGCGATGCTAATCAACGACTCTGCTATCGCATCGCCAGCAGCGATAACAGTTGTCACGCTGTTGTACAGGCGCGCGGTTTGCCTCATGAACTCAGCGACCGGCTGCGCGATTGTTCCGTCGATGAAGTCCTTAGCTTCGTTCGCGAACCGTGTCAGTTTAGAAATAGACTCCGACAGACTGTCCAGTACGGACATCGACGGGAGGCGAGAGGCTTCGCTGGTGACCTCGTTTTTACTGACATCTCTCCCCAAATCCCAGTCCAGAACGGTCATCGCGATCTGGTACTGCAGCAGGAGAGGGCGCGACTTAGACCGGCGTAGCGTGAAGGTCATCGGCACGACGATTGCTGCGTAGCCATTTAGCTTGTCGGCGAAGATCAGCTTGATCTTATCTGGATTGTGGCCCGCGCCGACGGCATTGGCCCGACGGGTGTGCCACTCGTCAAATACCTGACTCTTGAGCTTTTTAAAGCGCTCAAAGCCATCCATTGGCAACGGCTGCTTGTCCTGCCCCCAGCCGGTGTGTCCGCTGACATTGATCGTTGTAACACCCGCGCCAAAGCTGTCCGCCCAGACGGTCTGTCCAAGGGTCTGCTGAGTAGTGACGCGGGAAGGGTCGTTCCGGGTCAGTTCTTCGGGACGGACGTATAGAGTGACCTCCCGATCGCCGGTAATCTGGTCCGTGGCCAGGGTGTCGTCCACCAGAATGAACGAAATCGGGCAGTGCTCAGCCTTCTGTGAGGACGGCGCATCGGGATTTCTGGTTGGATAGCCGGTAACCATGACGCGAGGGTAACGTCACGACAATCATCCCTCGCGGACCGTATTTGCGAGCAGGCACTTGTATCAAATTTGATAATCATGATACGCTCACAAAAATGCGCTTGACATCGGTCGGGCGCAGGGCATACAGTTGCGCCGTGGAGCGTAGAAACTCCGAGACTGGCGGAATCCGCACCCGAAAGACTTGCGGATTTTTTGTGCCCGACGACAGGTCAATGTCGGGAGGGCGACGGATACAAGACCGGGAAACCGGAAAGAAGTCCGCCCACCAGTCTGGGTTTCTAACCTCCCGACACCTCGGAGCGATGCGTAGAAACGTCTCTCCGAGCCGAAGAAACTCGACTGGGAGAACGCCATGTTCAAGATCGTCTCGCCTACCGGCCCCGTTGCGACCTTTTCCTTTTCGACCGCGCAGCAGTTGCGCGTCATCACTGTTGATGGCGAACCATGGTTCGTTGCCGCAGACGTATGCAATGCACTGAACCTCGAGAACGTTACCAAGGCGCTGCTCAGACTGGACGGTGACGAACGAGCCCTGATTTCAATTCAGGGCATCTCTCGCGGCAACGACCAAGTCAATATCATCAACGAATCCGGCCTCTACAGTCTGATCCTCGGCAGCCGCAAGCCCGAAGCAAAGCGCTTCAAGAAATGGGTGACCAGTGAAGTCCTGCCCTCGATCCGCAAGACAGGCACCTACAGCGTCCGCCCGATCCCGCCCCGTCAAGAAACTCGACAGTTGCAGGGTCCGGTAGTCTCAGTCCTACAATACGGCGAGCAGGGCATACGTATCGTTCACCGGGAAGACGGCATCTGGGTCTCCGCGCGCGATGCTGTACCCGCCATGGGATATAGGGGAGGCGTGACTTTGATCACCCAGCGGCTGCCGCGCGGCGAGGCTCAGACAATTGACGTCGGTCCGCATGCGTCAGTAGCCAGAAAATTGATCGTACTCAATGGCGCCGGCATCTCGCGACTGGCAAACCGGGGGACGAAGCCGACCGCGAGAGCCTTTGCCGACTGGCTGTCCGACGCCCTGGCGTCCGGCGGGATGGAGATGGCCGCAGGACCAGTAACCACGCAGCGGTTACCACTTCGGCGGGCGTCGGCGCTGCCAACCAAGCTGACCGCAGCGCGGCCCTCGATGACCGAGCGGTTCCAGATTGATCAGAAGGCGAAGATGCGGGCCGAGGCACAGACGGCCAAGGTCATGCTTCGCGAAATCGAAGCGTCCAACCGGCGCAGCAACGAGGTCACCGGAGACTATGACGTGCTCGCGGCCGCAGCGATCCTCAAGAGCGCAATTCTGAACACGCAGAATCTTCACGGCCTCGCGATGGGCCTGGCCGACTACCTCTGCATGGCGCTCGAAGGGTCACAGCCGGATCTTGATGAATGGGAAGTGCTGGATGAGATTCACATTCCGAGGGATAGAAAACAAGCACCCAGTATCGAGGCGCTGTTTTGATGAAGTAATCATTCCTTCACTGAAGTGCTTCCTGTTTGTGCCCCTTCCTGAAACTAAGGGGTTCGATGGGAAGCCTTTGGGAGACTCGTACTTTGATCTTTCTTCTTGGGTGTACCGTGATCGAGCTGATGCGAAAGATCGATTGATGGGCTTCTGTGCTGACTATGCCGTCATGGAGGTGATTCAAGAGCTTTGCAGAACATATGCGCGTCTTGTTAATGCTACGAATAAAGGTTCCGAGTTCGCGGAATTTGTCAGCAACAAAAGACAGTGCGGACAGTGCAATGCAATTCTTGGTAACCGCGTTGAGGTTTGCTACTTGATCGAGAAGTTCAAGCGAGGGAGGCCTGAGTTTCCTCACGAGGTTTATCTTGAAGATTCAGCCGACTGGTGTACCGGCCCGTTCCTACGTTTCGATCTTCCGAGCAGAAGAGGGGATGACCCTGATTTGCACAAATGGCTACAGGACAAATTGCGATGAAAAACTGCGAGTTAATTGCCGCGGTAGTAATCTCGATGGTTGCATTCACCATGTCCGGCTGCGAGAAGCTGTCCGATGTATCAGCGATAGCGGAACAGAAAAATCACGAAACCACTTTCCAGGAAGAATCCAACATTTCTGAGCAACCTCGGCATAGTGGCATCTTCGGAATCGTGTACCGTCCGAACATGGCGTTTGCTGTTAGCGATGAATCAACAAAGATATGTGCTGAAGATGGCTGGAAGGACGCTTACGGCTTCATAAGTGGGGAGCGTGACCCTCTCCCTATGTGCTGGATGATGTCAAAGAGGACGCAGGGGGTCGTCTATCTTTGCATGGTTGAAAATAATCGGATCAGGGAGTCTGCATATACTTGCAGGGAATTTCCAGAGTACGCATTTGTCGCGCCGTCGGAGAGCGTTACTGAGGCAGACCCGTGTCGCTTCCGCCGCTTTGCACGCCTGGATGTGTGTGGCCCTGCAGGCTGATGTCGTCTGCAATGATATCGCCCGTGGCGGCGATTTCCCCGTCGACAGATAGGTCGCCGTTGATCGTGGTCGACTGCGCGGTAATTGTAACTTCGCCGCCAGACTGAACTGTCAGGTCGCCTTCGTGCACGATGTCGATATTTCCATTGGGATCGATGTTCACGCTCGCCTTGACCTGCCCGCCGTTCGCCACGGTCACTTGCACATGGACCTGCTTATCGGCATTCTTGGTGACGGCCCATTTCTTGTCGTAGTCGGTTCCGGACAGATCCTCGTGCGCAGCCGACGTTGCGATCCGCAGGAACGTCCCGCTTGGGTGCGATATCTCGGTGTTCCCGTCCGCGTCGATGGACGTATACACATCGGACGCGTGCCGCATGATGCGGCGGTTCTTTTCCTGGAATGATATCTGGTTCTCCTGTGGTAGAAGGAACCCGATGCACACTGGCTGACGCCGGTGTACAGCAATGATTGCTCGCATGTGCCGCTCAGGCGAACTTGTGAAATCCCATCGAGATTCGCCCAATCCCAGGCCGATGTCCGGCAGATCTACAATGCCGGTACTGTCACTCCCGGTCGGGACCATGACCTGCACGTTACTCAGCCTGGATCCGTCCTCGAGCAGGACATCGATTGAATTCCCTTCTGGGTACGTCGCCACCACGAACCCTATCTCAATCGAATTCGCGATCATGACTGGTCCGCCAGTTCAGACCAGTACGGAGATGCGACGCCGCTTTCTTGCTTAGACCGATCAATGAAGCCAGTTCCACGCTCAAAGTTCACACTTGTTTGATAGGTTTGGAACGGCACAAAGTCATGAGCGACCGACACGCAGTAGTACATCGATTCCATGTTCCCGTTCTTCATTCTCAGGTATGTCCCAGCCCTGACCGACTCGTTACCCTTGAGCTTCATTGAGCCGCTTTCAAATATTACATTGTCGCGATTCATCGCTATGAGGGACTTTCTCCTTGAATCGATCCAGTTGATAGCATTGGACTGTTCTGCGTCTCTTTCTGGACTCGCAGGCGTTCCATTGCCGTGATATCGCTGATTACTTCCCCATTGCTGGGTCGAATGAGTCATCTTCCTCATACCGTATAATCTGGGATCAATATTGCCGTAGTTCTGCACGTAGAATGAATTCGGATCGCCGTGATATGCCATTGCTCTTGGGAATGGTCCGTAGGCGAGCGTTAAAAGGGGAGCGTCAACCCAGAAATAGTTAGCGACGTTCGAGTCGGTCCTCGATGCATCGAGCATTACCACGTCGCTTCTAGTGATGCTCGTGATTGCCGGCATGGTAGCGCCGGGCTGTATCAGAGCGCCGTCTCCGGCCGAAAGGAACGGATTATGGCGGTACACAACAGTAGGGCCATCTTCTAGATCATCAATAAATAACTCATTCCATGCCCCGATATCGCAGTACTCGTTCAAGAGGGCATATATTGTCCCGCTGATATATCCGCCGATGCCGTATGGAGCCACGTTCCCATCGCGGATCTGAACTCCGCTGGTTCTGAGTGTTGTTACTGGAGATTGATGTTCTCCTGCCAGCGCGCCCATACTCGTAAGGAACGGGTTAAGTATCCGCTCAACAATTTCCTTCACCAGTTGGCCCGCCGGCATGGTGTTGAATGTGAGACCAAACCTCCGGAAGAAAGGAAAGTCCAGTATGAGATTCCACCCTTCAGGCGCGTTCGGCAACGAGAATATCTGATAAATCTGCCAGATCTTCCCGTAGTCCTGGCCGCTGATGGTGATCTTTCGGACCGGCTTTCCGTCTGCCTGCACCGCCTGGGTGCGCCGCACCTCCGAGACAAAACCACGCATCATAATGGGTAGCTGCTCGACGGACTTGTACGCATCGCCGGTCATGCGGATCTCGATCACGTCCATTGGCTCAATGAGCCCGTAGAGCGAGTCTTGCGCGGCGTCGTTCACCTGGTCGGTCAACGTGATTGAGAAGGCACCAGCAGGCTCACGGACCGACTTGCGGACATGCACGCTGCCATGCTCGCCAAGGTACGGGCTCAATTCGACCTCTCGTTGCTGACCCTGGAATCGAGCCGACACAGGGACTCGGCCATCGATTGTTGATCGGCCGATGTTCTTCCTGAGCTTGAGCGAGATGCCTGGTTGACGAACGGTGATTTTCATTATCTGCTACCGGATCCTTTCGGGATCGATACATTTTCGCTGGACTGATTGGTGATCATAGTTGTCTTTCCGTCCGGTCCGTTTAAGTTAACCGTGCTCGTTGACTCGACGCGTATGACTTGAGTCTCAGGATGACCATGTTTCGCTGCATGTTCCGCGTCTGGTGATATTAAGGTCATTCCGTCAGAGCCCGCAGTAACGTAACCTTTTGAGATTAGATCGCTTCTAAGTTTGCTTATTTCGGCATTCTGACTAACGAAATCTGCACGATGCTTCTCATTCAGATCCATCCCTTCTCTCATAGACCTTGAAACTTCAGGGGTAAAAAGCCTAGTACCGAGTCTGCGAACCTCTGAATTCGACTTGTCGCTCAATGCGGCATTACGAATCTCCTTTTCCTTTGCGTCATAATATTGCAGTCCTGCGGCCAGTTCAGACTCGCCTAGTGCCTTCATGTCTGCCTGGCGAATTTTTAGGACCTTCTGTGCGAGCGTTGCCTCCCCGTACCCAAGCTGAACCAGCATGGCGTCACGCATATCGTTCAGTGGCCGGATGAGCTTATTGCCGGCCTCGGTCATGGCGCTTTCAACCTTGGCGACGCCATCCCTTAATTGCTTCCCCTCGGTTTGTTCTTGATCTTTGATTGCTGCAATTTCTGCTAGAGCGAGACGAAACATTTCAGTATCGCCAGAATTCTTGGCTACCTGTAGCCTTTCTCTTTCCTTACTGTTGAGCGCGCCAGAGCCGCCGCGCCGGATCATGGTCCCAAATATTGAGTCAAGCTTAGACTTGTCGGCATCTCCGATTTCCGCGAGGGTCTGCAACCCAGACTCATTGATGCTGTTCAGGTCGATATTAGCGCCCTGCAGCAACTTGAGCAGACCACCGCCCTGCTGACCACTCATACCCAGCAAAGCGGCGCCGTGCTGCAGGGATCCAACCCCATGGAGGTTTTTGGCCAACTCCATTTGGATCCACTTGTCGCCGGTTACGGACTTGATGTACGAGTTGACCGCCTCGAAGTTCGATACGTCCGCGCCCTTACCGCTCTCGAACGGGTTCTTCTCCCAGCCCATGTACTTGCCGATCGCGCTGTCAGGACCGAAGGTGCTTCGCCGTGTGGCGAACAGACCACCCTGGGCGAGGGCGGCCGCCTGGATCGGGTTCATGCTTCCATGCCGGTTGAGCGCCGCCAGCGTGAACGCCATCCCGGCCTCGCCGGCGTTACCGCCCATCTGCATCATGGAGGCGTTGGCGGCGCCGAGCATTGAGGTGGCGGCCTCGCTGGTCATGCCCGGCATCCTGGATCCGACCAGGTCGGCATAAGCGCCCGCGTAGGCGTTCATGTTCGGCGCGGACAGGCTCATCCTGGTGGAGTGCGCGAAGAACGACTGCATAGACTGCATGACCTCGTCGACCCTCGACGTCATGCCGGAACGCTGGCTTGCCTCGGCGATGAGCAGGGCGAGCTCACGGTTGTTCTGCTTCGGGTCGATGTGCCGCATGCCCGCGAAAAATTGGACGCTCTCTCGAGGATCCATGCCATAGGCGCGCGCCGCCCTGCCCGACGTGATCGTCGACTGCATAAGCGATTCTTCTGTCTTGTCGGCGCCGCGACTGAGTTTGGAAAACTCTTCCATGAGCTTCGCTGACTCTTTCGAGTTCACGCCGAATGAGAACGCTACGCCCTGACTGGCTGATTTCAGCGCCTCAAAGCTGGTCCCCAGGTCGCCCATCTGTCGCTTGAGGCTGTCCAGGGTCATGGCGCGTTCTTTCGCCATGCCGTAGCCTTCCGTGAGCCCTTGGCCTGCCTTCAGGGCACCGAAGGCCAGCGCACCGATGCCCAGGCCGCGCAGCAGCCCGATACCCGCACCAACGCCACCTCCGGCATGACCGCCTGCGTACGCGCCTCTCGTTGCGTACCCGCCGATCGTAGCGAAGCCTCCGCCGACGCCGCCCATGAAGCTGCGCCCGACGTCCAGAATGTCCGGCTCGTGGGTATACGCCCCCCGTCGACGAACGCGCCGGCCACGCGTTCCTGCCGGGGTCGGGTCTGGAACCTCAGCAGATGGAGGCGTGGCCGGCGCGGTAGGCTGGGGGAGGGTAGGGACGACGCCAAGATTGCCAGCACCGGCCGCACCAGTGCGACGCCGGAAGTCGGCCATCATCTGCTCGGCTTTCGCTAGGTCGCGCTTCAACGCTTCAAGATCAATCGGATTCCACTTGGTCCGATTGACCTTATCGATCGTCTTACCGACATCTTCGACCGCCTTCTGGACGGATTTGACGTCGGCGGAGATAGGGATCTTCACGTCGCTCATAGCTTCACTTCTTCCCAGTCTCCGGATTCCATGTCGCGCTTCACTTGCTCAAGGTCGAAGTCGTCGTCCTCAACCTCCTCTGTGCCGCCCTTGCCGTCGGCGTAGAAGTGCGCCCAGTAATCCGTCACGATCTCCTCGAGAGTCGCGTTCAGGTAACGAGGATCAGTCGGCGGAAGGTTGTACCTCTTCCTGAAGGACATCTCGTACGTCCCCGCCAGGTCCTTCCCTTTCTGCTTGCACTCTCGATGAAGATTTTCGGCGAAAAGACAACTCCTTTTCACGAAGGGCGGTGAACACCTTCATGATTTGCTCTTCCGGGTCTTCATCGGACAGCGGATCCATCTCATCGAGAGACCAGCCCTCGGGGCCAGAGACCATGAGCGTCTTGATTGTGGCGTAGCCAAGTGCGGAGATGTCGACCATGGCGCCATCTTCATCGTAGTTTCCATTCGTCAGTTCGCCGTAATCTCCGCGGATCCGGTAGGTATCCCGCATCGTTCGGCGGGCGAAAATGAATCTACCTATGCCATCGACGTCGATCGAAAAGTCGCTCGAGTTGGGTTTCCGGGCCATCATTCCTCCATATTGTTGGTTGCGGGAGCTGGACTTGCACCAGCGACCTTCGCGTTATGAGCGCGACGAGATGCTGCTTCTCTATCCCGCAAACTGATTAAACGCCTACGCCAACACCGCTCACGTCGAGCGCGTTGAACATGCCAGACTGCATGATGATCGTATGCTTCGAGACATCCAGGTCGCCGGACGCATAGGAGCAGCCGATGTACTTACGCAGCAAGCTGCCGTCATCTTTGCTGTATACCTCGATGTCGAACACGATTCCCTGCAGTACGGCATCGCCATTCTCCATCGCGATCCCCGCATCCAGCATAGCGCCACGATTCAGGACCATGGCGCTGACACTCAGGGAGTGACGCGCCATAGTTGGTACGTACTCCAAAACATGAATGTCGCCGATTCCAGAGGCTGGCTCAGGTCCGTAGTCGTCACTCATCCGAACTGACTGGACCAGGCCAATCCGTTTCCCGTCGAATGCAACCTCGATCCGGTTACCAGAGCGGGTTCTGAGATTTCGAGAAGCCATTCTGAATTACTCCTTTAGACCGAGACCGAACCGCTGAACGGCTGGGCGAAAATTGAAACTGGGATGTAATTGACTGGTATCACCGGCGAGCACTGGAACTCGATCCGCAGAACGTCTCCGTTGACAGAGACGCTGATGTTCTTGTAGGCCGGGTTATCGGTATTCCCGACGATGACTCCCGGGCCCTGCGGCTCAGGCCTGGCCAGCTCGCGCAAGACGGAGTCTGTGATGCTTGCGGCACGCGCCATGGTTGTCTGCGCAGACTTCTCGCCGCGCAGGACATCGACTGCGGTACGAACGCTGCGAGATACGAAGTCCACGGCAGCGCCGGCGGAAACCTCAACGCGGTTAAAGTTGGAGTTCGCCAACCACGTGGTGATCGACTTGACCACCTTGTATCCGGCCGACGTGCTCTCGATGCAGAAGACGCCGCCCTGAATCAGCAGGTCGGTGTCGGTCGGGTTGCGCAGGTTCCGCTCGAGCCCGCGTACCTTGATGCTCTTGTTCGTGAGCGAAGTCCCGGGGTTCACGCCGCTGAAGGCGCCGGCAATCAGTGCGGCCAGGATGTACGGCGGGTGCAGGGCCAGGCGACCAGACGCGTCGTAGTCATAGAACCCGATGTGGATCAAGGATGTGCGGTCGCTAGCTAGATTGCGCGCCGCCTGAATAGCATCAGTATCCGACGTTCCAAGAGACGTCCCGACGATGCCTCGGCGCTCGGCGCGTGCGACCGTCGACATGAACGCGCAATGAGCGTCGTTCATTGCGTGCACCGCAGGATTGCCGGTTACCGGGCAAACCCACTGAACGTCCTCGGTCTGGAGCGTGGTGTAAGCATTGCTCCATTCCGAGTTTGTGACGACGCCATCTGATGCACCGGACATGTAAGCGAAGCCGATGTTCGCAGGCGGATCGCCCGCGCCAGCGGCGCGCGTGGCGTTCACGTATCCCTCAGCGGTGTCATTCATCCAGTCAATCACCGCCTGAAGATCTGCCCGAACAATGTAATCGCCAGAATGCACATCGACCGAGTTAACGAAATCGAGGCCATTAAGGGCGGTTCGGCCCCCATTTCCATCGAGGACGGACGCAGAGAATCCGCTTACGGCGTTAATTCTGTCGACCACCTGCAGAACGGTGCGATAGATGCTCAGATCGATCGTATCGACCATATTTCCAGAAGGCGCCTGGAGAATGATCTGGTTGTCCGTGACAGTCATCGTTGCCGAAAGCTGCTGTCCAGAATACCGAATCATGAATGCACGACGCGCGATGTCGTCCTGGGCGAAGAAGTCATTGTCGAACTGCGTGGTCACCTTCTTGCCTGAGTTCGTTCCACTCTCGACCTTGACCTTGATCTGGTTCGTGTATGCACCATAGTCGGTCGATTCCAGATGGATCGCGTCATTGGATGCCTGATCGAGCAACGTGAGGGTTGATCTCGTAGCGGGGTTGACGCGAACCGCGACTACGGTCGAAGGTCCATTGGTTTGAGCGCTGGGATCGAAGGCCTTGAGCACCGCGGTCAAAAGATCCCCTCCACGAAGCGCAGAAATCGCCTCAGAGGGGCTTCCGAATCGCAGTGCAGTGTTTGGCTGCCCACCCACCGACGGCCCAATCAGTGCAACCGTGTTGCCCACTGAAAGGTTCTGGTTCGCCAGCGCAGAATCGTCGACCACGGACATGGTCGCCGGCGATACAAACAGTCGTCCGTTGAAGAATACGGCCATGTTTTTCGTCCTCAGACAGGCTTGTTAGCGAATGCGTTGTATCGAGTGCGGAAAGCGGATGCGGTGTCCTTGATCCGGCCCGACAGCTGCTCCGAATAGTTGAACGCGGCGATCATCTCGACACGCCGGTCCGATCCAGAAAGGAGAATGCAGAATTCCTGCAACGTGGTCATTTCCGGATCCTTGATCTCGATTTCGATATCAGGGACGCTGTTTTTAGCCATTTCGGACCTCAAATGTTTGTCGTAATGACGGTGTTCACGTCGGTGATTTGACCGACCCGACTGGAAACCACGATTGGTGCCTGGCAGGTAACCGTCGACATGACCTGGTAGACAGGTGTGTTGTATGAGGTGAAGTCCTCAATGTCCTGCTGCTGCAGTCCGATCTCGATCATGCCGTTGGCGTCGAACACAGGCAGGTTAGCGACGATGATTCGTCGCAGCGCCTTACGAAGTTCGATTCGCTCGTCCGGATTCAGGGCCCAGCCGATTACCGTGAGCTGAACTTTTGCGAGCCAACCTTCGGACTCGCGCCACATTTCATCCTCAAGGTCGTCAACATCTACGAGTTCGCCCAGCCCCCTCGATCCATCCGATTCGGACTGAAGGTGCACGGTAACGACCGGCCATCGGGTTTCTTCGTAGACAGGAGGAGCCGTATAGACTGGGATGGACCCGCTATCGTGTTTGAGTATTCCGCGGTCCGCTTCGACACGTAGGCCCGCTGAAATTCGATCGCGAAATACCGTTAGCGCGTCGGTGCTTCGGTCCTCATAGGAGGCGATGGGGGTGCAAACGCTTGGCGAGCCTCGAGCGACCAACTCTCCATTCATGAAGGCATACAGCTGATAATGGTATTCCTGACCGTTGATCAGCCCAGCGGTATCAACAATGCTGTCTCCGTTGGATATGTCGTCATAGACAACAATCGCGTCTTCGTCACCTTCGGCCCCAACGAACGCATCATCAACGCGGCGTAGGATGCGAATCCTGGACCAATTCACATCCGAACTGACGATGATCCTGACGGCATTCCCGACCGCCAGTGGCTGGGTCATTTTGATCATGACCATGATTCTGATGTCACGACGCGATCGTGATGGAATAATCAAGCCATGGCCGAATTCAGGATCTCCGTCGACCTGTCCGCCGTCATCGAGGAGGCGGGCAATATCGTGAATGAGCGGGTGTTTCCGATGCTATCGCAGGCGGTGCGAGCGGTGGCGGAGCAAACGACGTCGAACTGGATCGAGGCCGTGCAGCGGGCAAAGCTATGGAGCGGGGAGAAGGACGCCTATTCCGCATCAATAAAATGGCAGGAGACCGGGCCGTTCTCGGCCCTGGTTTGGTCAGACTATAAGCACGCCGAAGAGATCGAGAAAGGCCGTCCGGCTCGAGACCTCAAGCAGTACCTGCAAACAAGCCAGAAAGTACGCCAGTCGGCCGCTGGCCGGCGGTATCTGATCATCCCATTCCGGCACAACACGCCAGGATCTGATGGCATGGCGAGTCCGATGCCAGAATCCGTGTACAAAGTTGCAAAAACACTTGCGCCGTCGCGTATTGTCGGGAAGGGGAAGCGACAATCTGGCCAATTTGTGCCGAAGGGCGGCATCCCGCTAATGGTCCCACAGAACCGATACCGGTGGGGCGAGAGCTTGCCATCCGGTCACGGGAGGAAGCTTCGATCGCATCACGCGACCGATAGGTACGCAGGCATGTACCGGTTCTCCACCACGACGCCTGGCGGAAAACGATACTCGACTTATCTGACCTTCCGCGTCATGGCCGAGGGTCAGCAGGGATGGATCATTCCGCCGGCGGCGGGACTTCACCTTGCAGAGGGAGTGGTTAAAGAGATGGCGCCGCTTGCAGAGAAGGTCTTCAGTGAAGCCATCCGCCGCGAACTTGGAGCCTAGCGCCCGAACAAGTCGAACTGGCGAGCCACAACACGCCGCGGCAGACGCGCCCCATGGTGCATCATCCTGTCGGAAGGGAAGGGTCCCCATATGAAATATTCGGAGCAGCGGGTACCGTCGACGCTGTACTGCCGTCCTGCAGGCGGACCACCAACGCTCCATGACAGCGTTCCATTCTCCGCCAGGTCGGGCAAAGGACCTTCCACGATCGCATCACCATCGATCCAGAACACACGATCGATCTTCTTGATGTGCCCATGGATCCGATCGTTCTGACCGCGCACGAGCGGCAGTGAGAAATTGTCGGTACTGTTCAGCATGACGAGACGATCGAACTGGCCCATTTCGTACAGCGGCGAGGACTCGGGGATTGTCAGTACGACGTCACCACCCTGGTAGAGACCGAACTGAGCCCATTCAAGCTGCGTCTTCTGTCCGGCAACGCCAGCGGATCCGGGCACTGCCGGGGCCCATATCACCCGTTTGCCGTGGCAGTGCGGGCAATCTTGTCGTGCCGCGCCGGAATGAGGGTTCGTGCATGGGCAGGTCGATGACTTCCGCCACGTGAAGGACTGGCCCAACTTATTCAGGTGCCGATTGAACCGCGCGGGACTGAGATACATCTTACGACCCCAGGTAGCCCATACGGATGCCGTGAATAGCGGTGACAAGCCCGCCGTTGGCGCCCTTCGGACCGTTCAATATCGAGTCTATTGTGTCACGGTACTGGTTCATGTCCTTGCTCATAGACTCTGACAGTCCGTCAGCGCTGATTGAACCGGATTGCGGCGCGAATGAATCCTCGATAACTTTAAGAACGGCGGTCTTCTTCACCACGTCCAGGAGATCCGGGTACAACTTTCCAGCATCTTCCAGGCCGGCCGTATAGGTCACCTCGAAGGCGAATGGAATCGTCCGCCCGCCACCAAGCGCCTGCATGATAAATGCATTCAGTGGTGCAACGAACGGCGAGCTCGCCGGCACAAAACGGATGTGGCCGTACTTGCGATCCATGCGCAGCCAGTCGCCTGGTATCTCATAGAATCCATGCGTTGGGGCAGGGTAGACGAACATGACTCGCTCAACGCTGATGATCGGCTTCTGTCGAGTGACCAGGAACCCCCACTTTTCTCCGCGGAAGAATTCCGGGTCATAGTCGTATGCCGGATCGATCGCCCAAGGCATACCGTTCAGGTCTGCGACCTGCTCGGGTGTCGGGGTGTTCGGGAAGAATCGGGTCGGCGCCAGTGGAACGCGTAGTTCGTGAGAAATGAACGATTCAGCGGCGAGAACTTTCTGCCACATGTAATCATCCGTCAGATCCACGGTACCGCCGAAGTTCTGCGCCATCAAGGTAAGCCGGTCTTGCCGCAGTTCATCGATGACAATGTCCTTGATGAACAGCGCCGAACGATCCGGCGTGCTGAGATCCTGGACATCCAGCTTGAAGCGCTTGATCCAGCCCGGGCCTATGATGGCCAGGATGGCGGATGGCTTTGGCAGTGACGCGGTCTCTCCGGAGGACAGCGGGACGGCGACAATGCCATTGTTCCAGTCTGCGCCAATGGCGTCATGGGCGGCCGGTACTGCATTAAACAGGGGAGTGGACCCGTCCTCAGACAGTAGATGTGCCCGGACCTGAGCGGTCGATGGAATGGGTACGACTTTGCCGTTGACGCGGATGGCTACGGTGACTCGAGCGTCCTGTCCAGCAATGATCGTGGTCATTCGTGGTCCTCATAAAACAAAGCCGCCGCACGGGGTCCGGGCGGCGGCTTCACGGCGAGAGCCGCCGAGCGATCAGTACCGATCTTCCAGACCTTTGATGTCGCTCGAGGACACGCCGTGGTCGGTGACGTAGTCGCTGTCGGTCACTGCGTTGTCGGCATCCAGCTTGGCGAGCGCGCCATTGAGACCCGTCGCGAGCGCATTGACCTTTTGGATCAGTTCCGCCAGGAGGTCTCCCAGCTTGACGTCAGCAGCCGCCGGCATGCACCGATTCAGTTGATCCTGGGCGGATCCGGACGTATTGATGTTTGACATGATGTCCCTCGTTCAGTTCAGTAGAGCGGATCCTGATCGCCATACGTATCATCGCTGGATGCGGTGCTACCGTCTCCGTCGATGTGTCCGCCATCACCGGGTGGCTCATCGGCCTGCTCTGCAATTTTCGGCGGACGTCCGCGCTTTTTCGGGGCACCGTCCTTCTCAACGGGATGAAACCCGGTTACCGACAGGAAAAACGCGGACTGCTCGTCGCTGATCTCCTCAGAGATCATCCCGTCCTTGTGCTTCACGAATCGAACATCGCTGATCAACTCAGAGGCATTTTCGATCGTGCAAAGAACCTTTGCCATGTGTGCGCTCCATCTGATGGGAGGCGCCATGTGACGCCTCCCATGTTTACGTAATGAATATCAGCCGAACGGCTTCCATGCGGAGTTGTTCGGGATGATGTTCTTGATGACCACGTGCTGCTTGCGCTTGGTGATCCGCAGATAGCCGAACAGCAGCTGTGCCCACGGCACCACGGCGCTTACCGTCGGGTACAGCGGGAACTTCAGCATCGGCAGCAGCTGACGCCAGTTGATCGCGTCGGCACCGGGCAGCATGTTCAGGATGTACGCCTTCGACGACCCGGGGATGTCCTCGTTTCGATCGATGAACGTCGTCGTTCCGCCGGCCGTTTTCGGAATACGCTTGATCAGGCGGAAGTCCGCCGCGGTATTGCCGCCGTTCTTCGCAGAACGATAGACCGCATACCCCGTCTCTGCATTGCCGCCAGACGCGGTAATGGTCAGAGTGACCTGGTTTCCTGCAGGAACAGTCTGCTGCGAGCTGACCACACCCGTAGACTGACCTGCGGCGTTCAGGCCGGTAACCATGTAGTAGTACAGACCGTCATGGTTGGTCTCAAACTTGGAGGCAGCGTTCTGCGCCGGAGCGGCTGCGAGAGTCGGCTTCATCGCATCATTCGCCGTTGCAACGAGCGGGTGCAAGAGCTGAAACGGAACCAGCTGATCTTGGTCGCGGATGAACACGTCGGGCATGTTCGCGATGTTGCCGTGAGACGTACGGATGCCGGCCACCGGTGCGCCGATCTGAATACCACCGCCAGGAACATCGGCCAGCGGGACGCGGAATGCAGGATCCAGGCTCGTGTCAAGATCCGCCTGCGTGCCCAGGCTGCAGAAGAAATCGGTCGGTGTACCGAAGTTGCCGTAGCGAGCCACGGTCGCAGCCGCCTGGTTAAACAGGTTCACAGACGCCAGGGACTGACCTCGCGCGTCGATGATGTTGTCCTTATCGACCAGCCCATCAGAAACGCCCTTTGAGATCTGCGCGTAGATGCCGTCAAACTCGGTGGCGACAACGGCGCTGTCACCGTCGAACGACAGGAACTCAGCGTCCGTTAGCAGCTGGATGGCGCCGTTCTGCGCTTCCGTCGCTTCGATCGGTGCGATGTTGTTGCCAAGGGTTGCAACGAACGACACTTCCCGGCGGGTCATCATGTACTTGACCAAGCCGACCCGGCGATTGTACTGACCCTGAGCCGATGCGATCACGCCGGTTTCCGAGTTGGTCGAACCACCCAGGAAGCCTCCGACGCTGGACTGCTCCGTCCACTCGTCAACGGTTGCGCCGGCCTTCGCCTTCTGCAACGCATTGAACAAGCGAAAGTGCTTATTCTCCTGAATCGTCGCCTTCATCGTCTTATCCAGCGACTGAATTCGGAACGCACCACCGCCCTGCAGGTTTGCGACGTCCGTTCCGTAGCCCACGGTCAGTGCCTTCTGAAGCTCAGCGACCGCGTCCATGCCCATTTCACCGGTGGTCGAAGCGCCGCCGGCGAGCTGGGGAAGCAAATTTGGATCCAACATGCTCATTTCCCTCTGTGAAATACGACGTCGCTCAGGAGTTCACGACACGGTTGATGATCGACTCGGGTACGGGCGCACCACGATTCAGGTAGGACTCTGCAATGGCCAGGTCGCGACCGGTGATTCGGCCGGCTTCCATCGCCGACTCCGCCTTGACGAGGAACTGCTCACCCGTCATCCCTTGCGGCTCGGCCTTGGCGAGGGGCTTGCCTTTCTCGACGACCGACACGACCGTCTTGCGTCCGCGGCCTTCGGTCGATAGGCCGGCCACTTTTTCCTGGAGCGCCTTGATCGTCTGGCCGTGGCTCTTGAGCAGGCTCACCGCCGTCTCGAGCGCCTTGGCCATCGTTGCCTCGGTGTGATCCAGCCGACCGGTCAGCGACTTGACCAGGGCAGTGCCGTCGACTCCCTCGACCTCGGTGCCATCTTCCAACTTGAAGGTGAAAGACTTGCCCAGCGTCTCAGCGCCATCTTCGGTTTCGTCCTTGTCCACTGGCGTGTCAGGATCGTCGCCGCCGACGGCATCAACATCGACGCCACCGTCCTCGGCAGACGCCGCGATCTTCTTGTCATCGTCTTCTGGCCCGTCAGCGGGAAGCGCCTTGGCCATCACGTCCAGTTCATCCAAAAGCTTGTCGAATGCGCTCATGATTTGCTCCGTCGAGAAAGTCCTGTCTTTATGTCGCGCATGAAGCGCTCGACCCACTCGGCCGCCTCATCACGAGATAGGCCGAAATTCTTGGCGCAGTACTGCACGAGTTCCGCGGATCCGGGGTTATTGCCTACAGATCTGTCTCTCATGCGCTCTGCGAGCTTGTTTCTGAAATCGAAGTAGTTGGCCGTAGCCCCATCGAGGGACTGTTTACGCATGGCCGCGGCGCCGGCCAGATCAACAGAATCAGTGCCGTAGCCTGCGGTCAGCGTCTTGAAGATGAATCCGTTCAGCGACTTTGCGAAGGTGCCGATGGGCACCAGCGAGGCGACAGGTACAGTCCGATTGACGGGAGTTCGATCCAGCGCGATGTTGGACCAGCGCACCTTGTCTACCACCGCGACATTGGACTTCGTGTCAGGGTTGAACTGGATGCTCTTGCTGAGTACTGCGCCACCGACAGACGGATACCATCGAGATGCGGGGCGCTGCTTTGTGACCGAGTCCCACACCAAGTTCGCGTTCTTCGCCATGGGCGAGTCGCCGCGGTACAGTTCGGCTTTGACGAACGTCGATTTTCCGCCGACACGAACATCGACCGGCTTGCCGATCTCATATGTCATGTAATCCGGAATACCTTGCTTCGGTCCCAGTAGGGTGAAGTGGCTTAGATCGATATTGCCGTGGCGCTTGAAGTACTCGGCGGAATCTGTCAGAGCCTTCTGGAGAACGATTTCGTTCTGGTGATCGACATCCTCGTTGCTCGCTTCAAAGTACATGATGCGAGCGTCGCCCTCCGTTGCTGGAGTCGCCTTGAGCAGTCCGCCTACCGAGATAAACTCGGGGCAAGCATTTAGTAATGCCTGATCATCCATGCCGTGATCTTGCCGTCACGACCAAATTCAATTGAAAAAAAAGCGCCCGGTGGGGCACACCGGGCGCAAGTATTAAAGGGTCCGATGGGGAGGACTGACCCTTTAATGTGATCCGCCGGCAACTTGACGTGCCCGCGAGATCACTTGATGTAATAGCCCTCGCTCGTGAATAAGTTCCCGATACTTATCGGCGGACTCATAGCTAGATAGGATCCCGTGCACATCAAGCTCTTTGAGCTTCTCCTCAATCGATTCAAGCCTTGAAATCGCCGCGGTGAGGATCGACTTATCCATTCTTTTTCCTTGCTCCGCCATAGCGCCTAATTCAGAGATCTGGCGCTTTGCGGTATCCATGGTCTGATTCATCAAAATAGCCCTCGCTGCTCTTGATCAACCTGGCGCTGCTTCAAAAAGTAGGCGATACCGGTATCGTCCAACCCCTCAAAGGGCGTATTCATGAGTTCGCGCAGTCCGTATTTCTTTGCTAGCCGGTCCCGAGCTCGATGAATCTCCGGGTGGTCCTGGACGGCATCGATCAGTTCCACGTCGTTGGTCTGTCCGGTACGGAAGATCCGGCCCTGGCGCTGTGCGTGAACCATCGCTGTTTGAGGAGTATCTGCTTGATACAACCACTGACCGCGCTGGACGTTCATCCCCGTGGCACCGGCATCCGAAGCAATCAGAATGTCGGCCTGCGCCTCTCCGGACTCCGGCCGGAACATGAGCCGCTTGCGCTCTTTCTCCGCAGCCGAATCAGCGCCGGTGATTGTCACCACGCGGTGACCTTCCCTCGCCAGGCGGTCTGATATCACCTTCACGGCGTCCAGGGAGCGAGCGAACACAACCCCTGGCTTGCCCTTTCGCTCGGCCGCCTTCTTGACGATATCGTCCACGGTGGGATTGTCAGGATGGGACTGCAGGATCCGCATTACCGCGGAGTTTTTCACCAGGCCGAGGTGCTGCTGAACCTCCTTGGCGACGGACTCGACCTTGTCCTCTGGAACACCATCCAGTGCCGCCGGCCAGATCGCCCGAACGGCGTCGACATCGACCTTCCCCTGCATCCTTGCAATCCTGGCATTCGAAAAGTGCTTATCCAGGTCAGCGATTGCCGCCCGCTGCCCATCGGATAACGGGATGGTCTCCTTGATCCGGTGATCCTTGACGTCGGGATCTATTTTGCTCGGATAGACGTAGCGCGCCATTTCTCGGCGAAGAGCGTCCTTCGATGCCGTGGTGTCGGCACCGTAACGGCGCATGAATGCAGATCGGTCTTTGTACCGCTCCGGATCCATCTTCGACATCAGATCGTGGATCTCAGATGCGTCGTTTTTCACCGGATCCGCCGATGCCGTCATGTAGTACGGGGTGTGCGCGGACAGGGAGTCAACCACGTTGGCCAGGGCGCTGTTCTCCTTGCCCTTGCGGTTCAAGGTAGTCTGACCTTCGTCGACGGTCAGGTAGTCAAAGTTGATCCCCTCACGATCCATGATGCCGCGCATCCATGCCTTCCGATCCTCGGCCGGCATTGCATTCAGTCGATCGGACATCTCGGATTCCGGGATGCCCTCATGCTTTGCGCCCAAGTGCAGCATGTCGTCGCGGAACGATGCGTGCGTCATCACCGCAAAATGGTTCTCAGGATCCTTGTACGCAGCTATGCGGTCTTGTCGTCCGGCGCCAGGTTCGATGTGCCACTTGTACTTCCCGGGCTCGAGGTACCGAAGCGCTTCACCAGAAAATTGACCTTGGACGATGGAAGGCACAAGGAACAGGCCGCGATTTACCTTCCCCTTGGCGTGCAAATGACTGAACCCGGCCAATTGAAGCAAGCTTTTGCCGGATCCTGTGCCGAAGGCAGCAACAACACGCTTATTCGCCTCCAGCATCTTGATGAGACGCTGCCTCGGTGCATTCTTCCCGCCGCTCATCGTCGGCGCCCACAATCGCAGCGGCTGGCCGGGCTTAAAATTCCTGCCAACCTGGCCCATCATGCCGGCGATAGTCATCTCGGCCTGGTGGCCAATGGTGTGGCGTTCATCACCGCCAAGTTCGATTGGCGCATCAGCAGGAGCTTCCTCACTGGCGAAGAACCCCATCTGTGATTGCTCGAACGCCGCCTGCCGCTCTCGAGCGGCATCCATCTTCTCGGTCACGGAACCAGATGCATACCGGCCCTGCGATCGTTCCCGCAGCCCGTCAATCAAAGCGCGCTCACGCTGTAACCGAACCTCCCTGGCTTTCGGATCCGTGGCATCAAGATGATTGAGGTTGTTGCGAATCGTGGTCTTCCCAACCTTCAGAGGCGATGACGGATTGAGTTTGTTGTAGTTGTCGGCAAAAGCCTTCCCGACTCGGGATCGAATAAGGTCCTGGACGGCCTCATACGCACGTTCGTTACCGCGCATCGATTCGACATACTTCGGCCAGGTCAAAGACGATTCACTGACCTTCTCCTGGAGTTCATCTCTCTTCGATCGCCATTCCGACCAGGCTGGATTCTCCGTCGCCTCGCCGAACATGTCCGTTGTCTCACGCTCGGGCTCATTGTCTCCATGCCGCTCCAGTTCACGGCGCAGATCACCGGCCTCCGGGCTTTCCTTGGCGATGTGCTGGTGGAAAAACTCACGGATAGCCTTCTGGTCGTTCCGGTCTAGTTCCCCGACCTGCTTGTACGCCGCCGCTCCTTCTGGGGTGTCGGACAGAGCGCGATGAAGGGCGTCGACCGCCACCTTGTCGACCGCGAATTTCTGCCGATGAATCGGCGCACGGTCGCTACCTCGTGCCGCGACGAACTCGTCGGCGAACTTTTCAAATTGTCCCGACAGTTCCTCGGCTCGCCGCAATTTCCCATCTTCGCCCTTCAATGGTGCCACGGCATCAAGCGCTGCGCGGTAGTCGTCGACCCTGTCGCCAACCTGGCGCAGGAAATCAGCCGACTGAATATCGGCCACGATATCGGCGGGGGAGTCACCATCCGCAGCCCGGCCGCCGATGTAGTCTCGAAGGGACTGCTGCAGGTCCTCGCCGGGAGAAAAGGCCTCTGCCATCCGCGGCGCGACACCAGGCTTCACGTCAAGCGCCAGGTCTGGCCGGTTCGCCACGCCAAGGGGGAGCCAGCCGTCTTCATCGTGCGCGCCACCGATGATGTCAAGGTTGCGGCGGACCTGTGCCAGGTCCTCACGGTTCACCGGCTTGGACAGCCTGTCCATGCCATCGCCAGTCACCGTCAGGAACGCATTGGGCCCGACGTGGCTGATCGTGTAGTCGCCGCGCTGCAGTCCGATCGCTCGCACTTGGCGGACCGCGTCCTCGATACCGATTTGCCCGAGAGATACCTGGAATTCATCCGTCTTGCCGCGCTTCAGTGCGACCGCTAGGGCAGCGTTCGCTTCCATCTCGCCCAGGGCCCGACCGAGGATCTTCTGTGCGTCAGCGATCGCCCCCTTACGTCTGGCATTCAGCTCCTGAGCGACCTGCAAGTCTGCTGCGCTGGATGCCTCGCCGATCTCAACCTCTTTGGCCGCGTCCATCAGGTCGCGGGCCTGATTCATCGCCTCTTCGCTCATCTCCATGTAGTGATGGACGTGGAAGTCCTGGACCCCATCGGTTACCTGGTCGATCTCCTCCGTGGAAAGATCAGTATGCAGTCGCCGTGCGAGCACCTGAGCCGCCCCGGCTACTCCGAGAACGTCCACGACGCTGCGATCGACAAGCGCCTCGCCGCCAGCCGCAAGCGCCAGCGCATTGACGCTGTTGTAGGCGCCTGTTGCGATGTGAGCCCCAAGTCCTGCCTCAGCATCTGGCCCGCCGATACGACGGAACTCGGACAAGAATGCCTGGGTCTGGATCGTGCGCAGATCGTTGGCCAAGTCGTCCATGACTTTGGAGTCAAGATCGGGATCAGCCGTGTACTCCAGTACATAAGCCTTGGGCTCAGTGGCAGAGCGATCAATCTCGCCAGCGGCTGCGCGCGCCTTCTTCTGGATCTGACGCAGCTGCTTCTGGGCCTTCAGGAGCTCAACCGCCTGCTTCGCGTCCGCCAGGCTGATTGACGCCTCGATGACGGGCTCGCGAATGTCCTTCAATTCCTCGCGGACCATCTTGGCAGTCTCGCCGCGAGCGATCGCAGCCTTACGCTGGCCATCGGTCATGACGGACTGCTTTTCGGTGCGGATCTCCTTGGTTTCTGCCGCCAGTTCCTCGTCTGTAAGCCCAGCCTCTTCGGCCCGCGCCTTGTAATCGCTCGAGAATCCAAGCCCAGCGGGGTTCACCTGAACCGGCGCCAGGTCCTGGACAGAGAGGGTGTTCACGTCGTCGGTGTCGAGTGGGATCTCGCCGATGTCCGCCTGCATGCGTGAGTCCGCATCCGTCACCAGACGCTGGCGCTGGACGTCGACCGCATCAAGGGCCCGCTTCATCAAGTCGCGATGGAACTTGCCACGAACCTTCTTTGCCGCGGCTTCAGACAAGTGCTCGTAATCGTGTTCGGGGAATTCGAGCTGCGACATCTCCCAGCCCATCGTTTCCGCGACCTTCCGCACGAACTCAGATTCGTGCTTCATGCGCTGGACGCGCAGGTTATCTCGCGCCTCCTTTTTGGCCTCGGCCAGGCCGGCTTCCTTGTCCGCCTTGCGCTGCTCCTTCTTCGCCTCGGTCTTCGCGGCCCGGCGCTTCGCCGCCTCGGCCTGGTATTCAGATTCTTTCCGGACGGAACGCAGTTTCAGGTAGTTCAGCTTGCCGCCGGCGCCGCCGATGACATGTGCGGACCCATCCGGGTTGTCCTGGATCAGGACCGGCTGGCCTTCGGTACCAGGCCCGTTCGGGCGGACGGTAATCCATCGGGCGCCGGCGGGGATGGCCTTGATAAGGTCGGCCACGAAGCGTATTCTCTCAATCTGACGCGAGCGGCCACCTGCGTGTGTGTCACTGGGGTCGCCTCCATAGGCACCCGACCCGGATAGGTCAAATACAGTAATGGCCGAACAAGCCCCGAGTGATTTATTCATCGGGGCTTTCTTTTTGCCTCTTACTGGAGCTGCTCGCAAGCCTCCGGGGCGACGCGCAGCCGCGACTTCCGCGCTCGACCATACGTGGGAGCTTTTGAACTGATATCTAGATCGATACTCGTCCCACCGAAGGACGACACAATGATGGGACTTATTCTCGATACGCTCGAAAAATAGATCGGCGTTTCCTTTCCCCGCCAATATTACGGCAGGCTTTTCGATGGTCCGGAGTATCCCAGACATGAGAACTGCTCTACGAAGAGAGAACTTCCGCCCGAGCGCGGGATTATTCCGATCTATTTTTTCGGTAAAGGAATGATTATTGTCTTGATTAAAATGGACCTTAACGCGAAATTCACCAGCTTTTCTGTTGACGACTAGATCTAGTGTCTTACCAGAAAAGTGCTTATCCCAATAAACTTGAGCACCAGCCTGGTCTGAAATCGCACTGCTACTCGGTAGGTGGGTACCGTGCGGCGGAGCGAACCAGCCGGAGCCTTCTCCGCCTTTGATGAATAAAACACGCATGACTCCAATTGTGGAGTCACGACATCAGTACCCGGCGTCCGGATCCAGCAAGGTGAACAACTCTCCCTCGGCGTCCTCGACTTGGTTGCTACCCAGGAGATAGGCGGCGTTGATCTGATAGGTCTCGGCGGCCGCTGCAAGCGCCTCATCAAGCGACTCATGTTCCGGCATCCTGGCGATCACATCCGGATCTCGGTACTCTCCCAGCAGATAAAGGTTGTCACGAGTGTAGTGGCGCTTCATGACCTCCTTGACCAAATACCAGTACACGCCGAAATTCCGATACCTGCGCGGATCATCCTGCAGTAGCTGGAGGCAACTGGCGGAGAACTGTTTGACGTCCATCACTCGTCACCGAGTCGTTCGTTGATCACGTCGCGGACCTTCCTTTCTCTGTCCGGCGCCCACTGATGGGTGGACAGGAGACCATCGTAGTCCCTCAGCTGCGAGAGTGGCACATCAGCAGCCCCGATGTGATCGGCGACTTTCATAATCGTCCTGAGTGTGTCCGGAGTGTGATCATATCCCGATGATAGGGCCCGGAGGGTGTTCTCGCTGGTGCTGTCTTTGTGGTGCCGAAGACCGGACACCGCCATGGCGGCCGCCAGGTCATGATGCCCTGACCGCCTGGCGGTGCGGATGAGCGCGTCGTGGACGTTCTCACCTGTCGAATGCCGACCGGAGAACGCATAACTGGCGTGTTTGTTTTCCGGAGCATGTTCCGCGAACGGCGCTCCAAGCACGCCGGTGCTCTTTGCCTTCGCCCACGCCATCGCTAGGGCGCGCTTTGGGTAAGCCACCTTCGCACCATTCATAGACTTATCACCGAGTTCACCGAGGGCTGTGAGCTCTGTCAGCGCCGTTTGTAGTGTCGGAGCTCGGCGAATGCGCTGCACCTGCTCCTTGGCGAGCTGCTTGCGCGCCTCGAGAACGCTTGATGCATGCCTGCCGTAACTGGAATGCGACTCACCATGGACGGTTGCGAGGGCCGAATCGTATGGGTTCCCCGAGAACGCATGGTCGGAGTACTTGGAGGTTGGATACCTTTTCACTGCGAACTGAGTCGATTTCCCTCGCTTGGCCTGACTGAATGTAGACCCGAAGGTAGCGCGGCGCTCCTCATTCATCCACGCATTCAGGATCGCATCGCGATGCTTATCGATCGGCAACGCGAAATCGTGGGTCTGGTCCTTGTCGCCTCGCAGATCGTAACTCTCGGCGAGTTCTACCTCGCCGGTGTCTTTGCGAATGACTGGAGTTCTGCCGTATGGCGCAGATATTTTGTATTCCTTGATTCCGCTCCATAGCTGGCGTTGGATGCTATCGTGGTTCGACTCGATGACGTGAGACGGGATTTCCTTGATCTGATCCCACTTGGTTATCGCGCCGGCTTTGTCCTTGAACTCGGACTCCATCTTGGTTTTGATTGCATCAGACTCTTCGGCATGGTCGAACTTGAACGGTTTCGTGTCGCGCGACAGATCAGAAGCCTTGACGCTCATGGAATTTCCGTGAGCGGTGAGGGCACCGTACCGCCGTAGGCGTACATCGTTCTTGTCAATATCGACGCCGGTCACTACCCATCTGCCGTGGTCGCCGTTGCCGTCGGTAATCTCCAAGCCGACGCCAGTGTGAAGCGCTAGGCCGGTCGCGGGATGGATCAAAGCATCGGCGCCGGACTCCACGAGGTCCTTTGCGCCGAAATGCTTATTGTTCGACAAATGTGTCTTCGCGCGCTCAATATTGGCGCGTAGCCGGTTGGCGCTGGCTGTTCCCTTGTTCTTCAGCCCATCGAAGCTACGGCGCATCGACTGGAACCGGACGAACTCCGCTGCGGCTTCCTCGCGCTTTACGGCCGCATGGGCTTCCTCGGCGGCTGCCTTGTTCGCTGCGATCTTGGCGCGCTCGGCTTCGGGATCGGCGCTCATCATGATCATCAGGTCTGACCTGTCGAACCGGCCTTCGCGCGCCAGGTTCTCGACGCGGTCGCCGCCGCTCCAAAGGATATCCTGCCAATCCTTCTTGGCCATCATGGACTGATACCGGTAGCCGTCGAATGAGCCTTTGCTGATGTAGGTGTGGATCCGCACCGACTCATTCAGATTTCCTTGGCGCAGGCCTCGGCCGATGCGTTGCTGCATGGTGGCCGGCTCCCACGGCAGGTCCAGGTTGTGAATGTCAGTCGTGGACTTCTGGAGGTTGACGCCTTCCTCCATGGTCTTATTGCCGATGACCACTTTTATCTTGCCTGCGTTCAGCGCGTCAGCAATGTTCTGCCGCTTGGCGGAGGAGGGCGCCTCTTGGGCATTTATGATGGCAATCTGATTCCGCGGTATCCCAGCGTCGACCAGTGCGGCCACGATCTTCCCGTGAGAGGCAATCGCTTCGGAGAACACAATCTGCCCGCCTTCCTTGGCGCCAGCCGCCACCTTGGATGCGATCGACTGATACTTTGGGCTGACAGAGCCGCCGTACTGCGTCCCCAGCAACTCAAGATCCATAGCGGCTTTAGCCATTTTATCCATAATGCTAAATATGTGAGCGTCGCCGGTCGCGTCCTTCTTGCCGGCACTCTCTGCAAGCTGCGCGCGAAGTTCCTGGTAGACGGATTCTTGCTGCGGCGACATGTCGATCATGTGCATCTGATCGTTTCGTTCGGGCAATTTCAGCCCGACGTCCGCCGCAGTCTTCCGGTCAATGTAGCGCTTCATGATCTCGCGCAGTTCACCAAGGTTCTTGAATCCGGTGGTGACCAACGCTTCCTGGATCGTCCCGTCCGTGGCGAGGATACTCTCTCGCTTGAATTCGCAGAATCGGTCCAGGAACTCTTCGCTGTTACGAATGCCGATGCGCTCGAACGCCTCAGGTGCGATATGCGAAAGCATCGAGTAGATCTCAAGCGGGCTGTTCTTGGTCGGCGTCGCCGTGAGCATGAACACGCCTTTCCCCTGGTTGTTTTCCCTCACCCAGCGAGTTTTGAGGTTCATGTCGAGGGCGCGATTTGACAGGCCCTGACCACCAAGGAACTTGGGAGACTCACCAAACCTTGCGCGCGCCGCATACAGGTTCTTGTAGCCGTGGCCTTCATCGACGATCAGCATGTCGATGCCAAGATCGTTGAAAAATATCGCATCGGTGCGCTTCTGAAATTCTCGATTGGCGATGGCCTGATTGTAGGCCTCGCGGACCTTCCTTAGTCGCTTATCCCCTGCATTGCCAAGCTTGTCGCCGCGCTGGACCCAAAAGTCGCCATTGACGTAGTCACCCTTTGTGATCGGATCTAGGTCCAAATCATTGAACGCCGGTTGCGAGATGAATACGAAATCGTAATCATTCTGCGTCATCTCATGGAATTTGCGATTACGCTCGGCCGCCGTGTCCGGTTTGCCCTGCAACTGGCCATCCTTATCTCGGCTGTACGTCTCACCAATGACCAGGACGTTGGATCCTGGGAACCACTTCTCGGCTTCCGCCACCCAGTTAGCAAGAACGGACTTCGGTACGACGATCGTGGGTTTTTCCGCCTGGCCATTGATCTTCGCTAGACGAGCAAGCATCAGCGCACGCACCGTCTTACCCAGGCCAACGTCGGCTGCAATGATTCCCTTGCCGGCAGATAGGGCCCACCGGACGCCGCCGTACTGGTAGTCCTTCAGCCCCTCGGCGCTCATGCCGGGGATCTCTATGGGCTCGTTGGAGAACTCCTGCGGGACGAATCCTTTGAATTTTCGGTTGTAAAGGTCCTCGACCTGGTCTCGGTACTGCGACGAGAGCAACCACAGTTTGAAGTCGGCGTTCATTCGATCAATGGTCGGTAGCTCGTCCTGCTTTACGCCGGTGCGGTTGAGATACTTATCGAGCAGCTTGTTATTGTGCTGGTCACCGCCGGTGACCGTGTAGATGCCACCATCGAAGGTGATCTGTAGGTCAGTGTGCTTCCTCAGCCATTCGTTTCCGGATCCGGCATTGCGCTCATTGAAGTAGCTAGCGACTATGTCGGTGGGCAGGAAGGCAGAGTTCACCGCGACCTCGACATCCTCGAGCGATGCAGGCGCAATGGTCTCCTCAAGCCTTCGAGCCTGTAGGGTCAGCTTCTGGTCGACGCCTTCGGGAAGGGGAGCGTTCACCGCATGGCGCTGCTGCGTGATGAAGTCAAGCTTCGACCACAGCTCGCCGGTGAGGTACTGACCCATCGTCGTCCAGCTATTGCCACTCAGGTATGCATAGGCTGGCGAGGCGAACAGCGCATCCTCGATTTCATCCTCGGACTTGCCCAGCCGATCGGCGAGTTCAGCGGAGGTGAACACTCCCTCCTGGCGCTCAGCGACAAGGGATTCCGCGACCGCATCCATGGAGCCTGCAACCGCCTTGCGGGCGCGCCCGGTGACAGCATCCGATAGCGTGCCATCCGGCTTCACTGCGCCGATCAGACGATACAGGACCTTGTTTTGGCTCGCGGCCAGCTCAAGTTCCTTGACCTTCGACGGGATGCCATGCTTATCGACATAGCCACGAACGGCCGCTTCGAGGGCCTCTCGATCGACGTCCTGGCCCTGGAGTAGTCGGTCAATGTCGTCGGCGATGCCTTCCGCGTCTGTGACTGAGGGTACGCTGGTCAGTTCATCGACCCGATGCCAGCGGGGAGGGCGCCCCTGCAGGATGTACGTGACGCCGTCGACGACCTTGGTATCACCCACCTTCGATAGCTGGTACGGACGCACCAACGCGGCGCCCATGGCCCGCTCTTTGGCCTTCTGGTCGGTCAGGGCCGACAGGACATCGGGAACGCTCGGCGTAGCGCGCTCAATGGTGTCCGGTCGCCACCGCACGATCGCCTCCGGGACGCCCATCATCGAGCCCGAAACGGTAATGTCCTGACCGATGCCAGCCTTTGCTCGCCAGCCGGGCTCCATCGTGCCCATGACGTTAGCGGCGCCGCGTGCCTCGAAATAGGCGCCAGACAGGTAATCGTCATCCCAGACGCCAATGGCCTTCATCTGGTCCTGAGTCAGCGTCGACATCGCGCCGGCCACGTCATCGCCGCGCTTGCGGTAGAACACGATGTCCGTGGTCACCTCGGTATGGGAATGCTCGAATGCCGTGTTCGGCATGCGCACGGCGCCCAGGAACTCACCCTTGCGAAGCAGGTCCAGGCGCAGCTTGCGGTTGCTCTTTGCGTCCAGGACGCCCGTAGGGACGATCATGGCAACGATGCCGCCGGGCTTGCACTTGTCCAGGGAGGTATCGAGAAAATAGCCCTCAGCCGTGCGCCTGTTAGGCTTGTCGTCCTTGACCAAGGAGCCACGAAGCCCAAATGGGGCATTGCCGATCACAACATCAAATTGCCGATCATCCTGGGTTGAGAACCGTTCCAGGCTGGCGTTTACTACCTCGTGCCGTTCATCGTGAAGGACGGCGGCCGCCTTGGCGCTGATCGGGTCCAACTCAACGCCAGTCACTTTGATGCCGGCCGGCGCCGTATGCAGGAATACCCCAGTACCGCAAGAGGGCTCGAGCGCCGTTCCGTGGTCGACACCGAGGCCTGCGAGTACGGACCAGGTTGCGGCCGCCACGTCAGGGTCGGTATAAAACTCATTTAGGCTGTCGCCGCAGCCGCCGTTACCGCTGTACTGGCGCAGGAGGCGCTTGTCATCGTCTGAGTAGGTTCCCTGGTCGGAGGATAGTAGGGCGACCACACGAGCATTGATTTCGCGTCGCGCGGACTTTGATATGCCGGCCTGGACGCCGAATGATGCGGGTGGATCCGTCTTCGGGTCTGGCGCCGCCGGGCTCGCGGGAGTTACTTCAGCAAGATGCTTCTCGCGAATGAACCAGCCACCGTCCTTGCGAAACGTGTATTCGTCGATCTGCTTTGCTTCGCCGGCGGTCAAATCACGACGGATTACTCCACGAAGCGTCCGTCCGCGCTTTGTGACGTGCTCGACGATCTCTGGTGCTGGCGTGTCCTTCGGCGCCGGCAGATCGATGTAATCTGCCATCTGGACCGGCTGGACGCCGTTCTTGGCAGGGCGCCCCCTGGTCGTGCTTGAGAGGTGCGCATAGACCTTGCCGTCTTCTCGGCGGGTGCCCGTGTTGATTACATGCCAGGTATCCCCAGAGACCTCGACAGTCGGAAAATCAAGCTTGGGAGGGGTTTTGTTGGCAGGTTCAGCCCTTGGGCGAACATCGAACATATCCATGGTCGACGGCCGCTGCGCCGGCTTCCTGAGCTTCAGCGCAACCTTCTGGACCCGTATATGCGGCTTTGTGACCGTGCCGTCTTTCTTAACCGATCCGGCCACATGGACCGGCATATCGAATAGGCCGAGCTGGGTTTTTCTCAGAAGGATGATCATGGGGCGGCCTGCAGAGGAAGCGTCCCATGATCGTAATGTCACGAATCGATAAAGGTGCCGCGGTGTCTAGGAAAGGAGTTTCTTCGCCCGCTCTAGCGCGCTCTTCCAGTGCTGATGAGTCGTCGAAATGTCATTACTCCCAAATGTGTCTATCGAAGAATCTGTAGGCTGGTGGTCACTTAGCCTGATTTTTATTGATTTTTCGTTTTCAGGATTCATCACATATAGGTAAGTGCTAGATGATCCAAGACTTTGCGACTTTTCGACTTTCACCTTCATGCCGATTGACGCCAATGCGGAAAGTAAGTTGGCGGCTCCTTTTCGACCGGATTTTCTTAGGGAATCGGCTTGTCGATCTGAGGTGATTTTCGCATATTCCGGGTGAGAATTTATTGCATCGGCCCATTGATGGTGGGTGTCCGGTGACCAGTCAGGAAGGTTTGAAGTGGCCTCTGTTACTATTGCACGCAGTTCATCATTCCCGCCCATATCGAAGTTACGAAGGAAGCGATCAACTCGATCCGAGTGATCATCTCCGAGCGCATATTTGACCTGCTCGGGGGTGGCTTTAGCTGGGGCTTCCGGCTCGCGCAGGTAGACATCGGATTCAACCCCAACCGAGTGTCCGTTGCGGATGTAGTCTTCGATTGTCCATCCGTCGTTTTCAGCGTATCCGTTCGCCTCATCTACTGTGAGCAGCGTTTGTCCAGGCAAGTCCATGTCTATCATCAGATCTGATTTTGGAATCGAGACGGTGATCACTTCTCCATCGGGACCACCATACGCCTGCGCCACAGTCCGATCAGGGGTGAAGAACGCGGAACGGCGAATGTATCCAGACTCGGCAATCGCCTTAGCGCCCGATGAATCGGTGCCATGGAATAGTTCCACACGATCATCGCCATGCCCAGAAATGATTCTGTTATGACTGGATTCGTCTGGCGGGCCGTCTGATTGCGTCACTTTTTTCGTGCTCTTGCGCCTGGCGAATATGGCCAACTTCTCAGTTTGTGGTGATGACTTCTTTGTTCGTCTATTTGAGTACGCACGAACCTGAACCACTTTTCCAGATGGTAACCGTCGAGTATGAGCCGCGACAAGCGCCTTGAAAAAAATCGCCTTCACCATCTGCGGCTTGTCCTTTGTCGCCAGCACCTTCTCCCGAAACTCATCGACCGACATAACTGTGATCGGACCCAGGAACCGAGGATCGTCATAGCAGGCCAGGAATGCCGACTTGGCTTCGTCCTCGCTATCGAACCCGATCATGCATTTATCCTCGTCGTACTGGCTCCAGGCGCCATGCTTGCGCTGGTGAATGACGTACACGATCGGCGCGTCCATGTTCGGACCGAGGAAGCAGTCGACGTGATCACCGTCGACACCCATGGTTGATCTGATGTACCCATAGGGATACAGCATCCTGGTTTCCCAAGGCTTGCCATAGCTGTTCGTACCGCGACGAATGCTCCCAGCTTCGTTCTCGATGGAGATGACGAGTCCGTTCCAATCAATCTGGCGCTTTTTGTAATTGCCGGATTTGATCTGCGCGTCGGTGGGCTCGTGAGCACCGCGGTAGACTGGGAACACGATCACCATTCACCTCCAGGTATGTCTGGCATCGCTACCGTTAGGCCTGCGTACTCGTGCTTCGAGTCATTGCAAAACTGTATCCGCCCATCGTTGATGAAATAGTGGCACACACCGGGGATGTTGATGCTTGGAGCGAACGACGGATGGACCTGGTCGTTATTCCAAGTCCATCGCGCGCCGGTGGATTCATTTGGATTGAACACGTTGATTCGGTGCAGCATCTTGCAGCCGGGACACCAATGCGTAATCTCGCCGTCCAGAAGGGCGAGTTTGCTGGATAGTCGCTTCATTTTTTCCCGCCTAGGGTCTGCTTGAGCCAAGCTGCGAATTCAGGATCGTCGCCGGGCTTTGGCCGGTGCACTGGCACCCATCGTCCGCGGCAATTTGGGTGGGCCGTCCCCGCCGGGACCCACCAGCGTTCGTCTGGA
>Ga0172382_10000778_pt1 | contig 58954 bp, 50 predicted proteins | sample Leawel138RmetaG_FD_122245 | JGI IMG/M metagenome (GOLD analysis project Ga0172382, IMG submission 122245) | Leachate microbial communities from a municipal landfill in Southern Ontario, Canada - Leachate well 138R metaG | ecosystem: Engineered > Solid waste > Landfill > Unclassified | place...
AAACAATCTATGAAGACATTCAAACCGCTATTAATAATGTTGGGTTTAACATTGAAAATTTATACCGTACTGCTTTTTTAGTGATCTCTTTTGGACAGGATTACTGGGAAGATGAGAATGATATTGCAAGTCTTACAACAAAAACAAGACTAACCCAAGATGAGCATGCGCCATTGATTTTTGTTTTTAAGATTCCACACTTCTTAAACAACGAGTCTAGGTTTGATGATGCAGCCAAAATCACCAGGCAAACCCTTAGTAGTCAAGCGCAACAGGATGCTCAAGAACAAATAAAAGATGAAAAAAAAGATGGCTTATTTAAAAAAGCATTGGCGAGATCAACCGGTGAGAGGTTTATCCAAGGAGATCCTATTTACTGCCCTTCTCTCCCAGAGTGTTCTCCCAAAACTGGGCTGGTAAAAACAGAGATTAAAAAAGAGCCAATTACTGGTAAAAATCTACCTGTAACTCAAGTCACAGAAAATACTATTGTCAGAAATGCTATTATTGACATTATTAATGGTCACCATTCTGACACGCCTGAGTGTGAGCCTGTTATTTTTGAAGAAGCTGGAGATATTTTTACCTCAGCCAAACTAGAAATAGAAGAAAGAGGGCAGTTCATTAGCGAGCAGACAGCATTTTATCCCAGTCTAGAAGAGGTTGCTGAAACTAGCAAAGAGTTTGACTGGCGGTTTGAGGTCAAAAACTTTGATGAGTATCTAGAAGGTTTTGAGTTTGACGATAATCAAGATTTGCCTGTTAGGGCTTGGATAGTCGCTCCCCTAGGCATTGAGCAAGAGCATGTCTTTGAAGTCTTGCAGGGTGCTTTTTTTACTGCAGAGCAACAAGAGCAGATGCTTGAGGAAAATATCGTGGTTGATACCAAGATTGATGGTCAGTATGTTACTGGGCAATATCCAAAATATTTTACATTTAAAGACGTAAATTATGGATTAACTTTTACAGACAAGGAATGCTCTAACCAAGCAATGATTAGATATCCTGATTGGAAATTCCCGGTTGAGTATGAAGTCACTATCTGTGATTGGATTAATGATGAGGAGCTAACTTGTTGGGAGGAAAAAAGATCTAATATTCGTGGCCGAGAGTTTGGTAAGGGTATTACAGAAGATAAACCCACTCATCTTAATATCTTTGGCGCCCTGGTGGGATGGAGTATTAGAAAAATTCAAGAGTCAATTTATTCAAAAGATACTCCTTGGCATGATTACTTTGCCTCCTGTGAGCGGGTAGAAGATATGTTTTTGGGAAGATGTGGTCTTGAAACTAATGAGTCATTTATTTTTTCCCAGTCTCAATGGGAACCGGTCCTGGATTTAAATGATCAACCCATTACCCTCAGCTTTGATACCGCAAAAGGCAAGTGCGAAGGATCTTTAATAAAATTCGTAGAGTAATTTTAACTCTCTTGAGATTGCTTATTTATTGTTCAATCGCGGTTTGTGTAATCAAGGTTCATCAATACTATTTTTTCAAACCACTCGGACGTGCCACCTGGTCAGATCTTAAAGTTTTCTTCCAGTTATTATCTGGCGTTTTTGCATGTTTATTAGCTTGTTTTTGACGATTGTTTTTGCTTTTAATCGGCTGTTTGCTAGGAAAACTTGTGGTTTGATTTTTGTTGAACTCGGCCACAACTTGCTCCATCACTAGTTTTTCTTCAGGCTTGTCAGATTTTTTTACTCCCACTATACCCGACCTTTTTTCGTTATCCTGAGAAAAACTACCTGGCTTACGATTCGCACCCGATCTTAACAACCAGGCGACAGCCTCAAAAGTATTTGCGCTTGCGTTTAAATCTGTAAAGTTATTGGTTTGGTATTGAATGCCTGCCAGTAAGTTGGTAGCACTGTCGCTTTGTAGTGACAAACCCGCGTTTCTAAGTAAATGAGCCACAGCTTCTGAAGCAGAACTTGTTTGAGTTGTGTCTAGGTGATGACTTGAAAAATCAGGACTGAACTCCCCAATCGTTAACAGGTCAGTGGTTTGGTATAAATCTTCATAACCTTTATAAAGCTGATCCAAACTCTGTAAAGATTCCACTCCAAACATAACCACCAAATCAGCCTCTGCTCCGACATAATCAAGATTAATCGTGTCTTTATCAAGCGGTTCATGTCCTTCTTGGGGACGAATAGTTAAGAAAAATTTTTTTTCCTCGTCAGCGATATGATAACTAACATTATTAACCGCGGTTTCTTGATAATTAAAGCTAATGCGTAAATTCTGGTGACCCATCTCGGTCTTAAGTTGATCTAATCCAGAAATAGTAGGATTTTGCACCAAACGCGCGCCATGCAAACTGACTCTTTTTAATGGCTTAAATGCTAAAAGTAAACTGGCTGAAGCCAACTGTTGATCAAAGCTAGGATCGCTATTAAGGATAATCAGAATTGAGTTGGCAGACTGAAGATATCCTGTAAGTTGAGAAAAGTCGGGAGAGTTTGGCATTGTTTTGATGGTTATTTTATAAGTATTTATATCTAGATGAACGAGATAGTGAAAAAATTAAGCTAAATTAAACTAAATTAAGCCATATTTTGTTATAAATAAAATCAGTAAGAGATAGTATAACTAATTTTGAACAAAAGAAAAAGGGGCTAAGTGGTATCTTGGAAAACAGGTACTTCTCAGAAAAAAATTAGTAACTTTTTTCATTATTTTAAACTCAGGCTTGATGAATAAAACAAATCAGTCTAAAATTAATAGTTGCTTATGAAAACTTATTTTAGACCTCTTAAGGTTATTTTCTGCTTCTTGTTAATTACTCTGATAACTCTTTTTTTCTCTTCACAAAAAATCTTTGCCAGTGACCTGCTGGCAATTAATATTGAAGGAAGTGGTGGTGCAGGAGATCCTTTCTATAGAATAGAAGGAACTTTAGAACAAAGAAGAGAAGAACACGAGGAGATTGTAGAAGAGGGAAACCCTAGTCTGGAGGTTTTTGTTAACAACACCCTAACTAATGCTCAACTGCAAACCCTGACCAATATCTTGGGACCAGTAAATGAGGAGAGTGAGGATAGTAAAATAAATGGGGCTGTGCCTGGTCTTACAAATTTAATAGCTGAAATGTACCACAACAAGCCAGCCTCAACTCACGTTTACGTGGCAGACTTAATGCAATCAGCAAAAATTATTCCTCAAACCCAGGCGCAAGGTTTGGGCTTTTCTGCATTAAACCCTATCCTTGGAGTTTGGAAAACTTTCCGTAATATCTCCTACTTCTTGTTTGTTATTATCTTTATAGTAATCGGCTTTATGATCATGCTTAGACACAAGATTAGCGGGCAGACCGTGGTCACGATTGAGCAGGCAGTTCCTAATATAATCGTGGCTCTCTTGTTTGTAACCTTCTCCTATGCAATTGCAGGCCTCATGATCGATTTTATGTATTTAATCATGTACCTAATAATCGGACTATTTAGCGGTAGCGCCGACATGATGAATTATAATATTATAAAGTTAGGCCAGAGGCTGATAACAGAGGCGGTTGAATCACCCTGGAAGAGCGACGCAGTTAAGGTACTAGTAGGAGCTGCGGGTTTGCATGGTGGTGTTTATGAGTTTATAACCAGTTTAACTTTAGCGGTTATTCTGGCCATTGCTGTTCTGTTTGGGGTGTTTAAGTTATTTTTAGAACTCTTAAAAAGCTATATCTCGATTATTCTTAGTGTCTCTTTTTCGCCTATTTTTTTAATGATCGGCGCTATTCCTGGTCAAAACGCCTTTGGCAAATGGTTTAAAAACCTGGTGGGAAACTTGGCAGCTTTTCCAGCAGTGTTGCTCTTGCTTCTTGTGCAAACCGTGATAAAAGAAAACACTTCAATGGGTAAAGCAGAGGGTGGTTTTATGCCCCCCTTTTTATTAGGAGCAGGATTTGGCGGAGCTTTGCCCGCTGTGGTAGCCATTGGCATTTTGTTGGCAATGCCAGAAGTCGTAAAAAAGATTAAAGAAACAATAGGTGCAAGCGAAGGAGTGTTTGGAGAGTTGGCAGGAGAAGCGGGAAAGAGGGTAAAGAGTGCTGAGATTGGCATCCCTGTTGCGAGTTCACTAGCAACAGCAATTCCAGGAGGCGCTGTGGCTGGATATAAAAGCTGGAAGGGTGGTACTAGAAATATTAAAACACTTTACAAAGACGTTCTTCATGGTTATAAAGAAGAATCAGGAGAGGCAGGAGAGCCCCCTGTTTATCACGGAGGAATAGTGCGTCGTGGTAAAGTTGGTTGGCAAGCTGGTTCCAAGGTGAGAAAACAAGTAGACAGATTGTCAGAAGGTAGGTGGGGGCAGGCAGAGGATATAGAAACAAATATTTCGCAATTGCTAGAAAGAGCAAAAAGAAGCTCAAGGAGAAACGAGTCATCGCAAGATGATCAAGGTGAAGAGCCAGATGAAACAGTTTGATAACATTAAATTAACGAGTTTGGCTCTCTGCTTCTTTAGACGCAATTAATGATCCACTACGACCAAGAGGTCTTTCCAAAGCTTTTCTATAATTAAGCATATCATGAAAATAAGTATCTCTTGGGCCAAGTGTAACAAAGACGGATTTTAAGGTAAAAAAGGTATTGCTAGTATAAATACGGGGAATTTTCTTGCCACTTTTTTGCACATATAAATGATGCACATACTCTTGCCTGTGTAGATCTCTAGATCTAACACTGTGTGCATGAGGCGCTAAGTTTTGGCTATAACTCCTACCATCGCTTGAGGTTATGGCTTTTTTCACATTTTCGATTTGAGATGATATTAATTCAAGACCACCAGACTGTTGACTATCCGTTAAAGCTTGTATAAAGTTTGTATGCAAATCCCTTAGAGCCTCACTTCCTCGACCCTTGTAAGATTGTGCAATTTGGTAAAAGAAAAATATTGTAAGAGGTTCAAATAGTTCCATTTGCTTTCCTGGAAAAATTTTTAGAGCTGACCATAGAGATAACCACTTACCTACCAAACCCCCTTTTTGGCCAACAACAGCCTGTTCAAAAATTACATTTGTAGACAACTTTGACCCGACATTTTTAAAAATCATCTCCAAAATTTCACCCCACGTTTTTTCAGCTGTCTGAAAATTAGTAATTGGTTCCACTTGCCCTCTTGAACCCAGGCTCTCTGTGTCTCCAAGAACTGCTAAATTGTAAAGAGGTGAGAAATAAGTTTCATCAAACCCTAAAAGTGGTATTTTTCCAGCAAAATTATCAATGTCAAAAAAGCAGCTCAAATACATCCAAACTTCCTCTTGTTTTTCTCTCAAGGTTTGAGAGGGGTACAATCGACCGACGAGTGACTCAGTCAAATCGGTGTTCTCAAAAAAACCCTCTTCAATTGCTTTTTTAACTTCCTCCGCCCAATTTTTCTTTAATTTGCAACCAAACGAGTCGTGGTCATACCAATCTTCCCACTCGCTTTTTGTCGCCTCTAGCGCAGGAGCTGAATTATTTCGAAACCTTGCCAAAGCAATAGCTGCAGAACGCTCCTCATCAGATCCCAAAATCTTACCCAAAGTATCTGAAATTGGTATCTTTTCCAAGCAAGCTAGCCACCACAGCACCCAGTCTTTTGGATTTCCTCCATTTCTTTCTGCTCTATGCTCAGCTGCAGCTAAAGGATCAAGCAATAGCACAGGATCTACCTCAGCATTGTCAGTGTGCTGTTGTGTTTTAGTCCTTCTTTGCAACCTTGCCAGCACTGTTGAAATTTCACCAGTGGCATTAAACAGCAAATTTGCAAATTCAATAGCGAGTTTATTTTTACTAGCAAATCGCTGATGTAAAAATTCAGTTAATTTTTCCCTACCACCCTCAACAGCTAGATCATCATAAGTAATAGCTGGTTGCACAGAAATCGGAGGAGGATCTTGTGGATTGTATCCTATAGGAATGTGTCTAAAAACTTCTTCATCATCATTGGAATCAAATTGATTTTCTTTGATCAAAACCGTCATTTCTCTTACCAATCTGACATCTTGACTTAATCGTTTTCTTTTTGGCCAAAACAAAGTTTCGCCATTACTCATTACTAAATTCCTTCGCACCAACATGTGACCTTTCGGAACAGAAGCAGTATTTCTAATGCAATCAACCATCTCAACAATGTCAGCTCCAAAAACAGGGTGTTCTGTTGTGGCCTTAATTAGTTCTTTTCTGCTCATTTGAAATCTCCCCTGCATCGCGTCAATAACTCGAGATCTGTCAACTGTGGCTTGTCCAGTTAATCCAGAAAGAGCATTGTCTAAAAAGTATAGCTGTGCACGCACTTTTTGAGTAATTCTTGCCAAATCTTGTTGCTGGTCTAATAAAACTTCATTTTTTCTTTCGTTAAATACGCTGGCCAACTCTATATTTCTAGTAATATGGACTTCTTTGCTCAACTCTTCTGATCGGAAAGGATCAAATCCTTTTGAAATTAACTCGTCAACAATTTCTTCCAAACTCATGTTTGGAACAACTGGTTCTTTTGCCTCCTTTATCATATTATCAACTCTGGCTATTGCTTCTTCATAACGACTTATTACTTCATCAATTTTTTGATTCATTGCTGAATTAAGCGTGTGCTTTAGCAACCCTGCCTGCCTCGCGCCATCATTAGCCTGCACTAAAAATGTCCTCAAGTTATTAAGCTCTAGGAGCTGATCTGCAATTTGAGAAATTCCCAAATCAGCGCTTGTTCGTGGAATATTATCTATTGCGGTTAAGAGGTCTTGAATTTGACTCTTGTTTGAAAAATCCGCTGCTTCCTGATCTAATAATTTTTGCTTTAGCCTAGCTCCAGAATCAAAAATTACCTCAATATATCTTTTCTTATCCTCGGTATCTTCTGTTAAATTTTCTTGTTCTATTTTAGCCAATCTTTCTAATTCTATGTATTTTTTCAAAACTGCAGTGGCACTAAAAAACTGCTCAGTGCCAATTGTTACTGGATAGCTAATCACTGAAAAATCATCAATATTTTCAAGTTTTTTTAAAAACCATAAAAATCCACCGTCAAAACTTTCATTAAAGTGCTTGGTGTTTTCAAATTCTTTATCTGAAATAAATTTTACCACCTCTTCAACCAAAGCTCTAATTTCTCCTGCCTGACTAATAAACTCAATCTGTTGAACACTTTCTATATGACTATTAAAATACGCATCATTAACCTCTTGTTCAAAATTACTAATACTTAATAGAATATTTTTGCTTCTATGAAATAATCCTCTACGTTGTTGTTCGGTCTGAATTGATAAAGAATCTGAAGACATATCACGCAAACGGCCAGCTTGCTTTCTGAGATCTTCTAATAAAAAATTCAGTGTCTCCTCAGCCGAAAGAGGCTCTTTGTCATCAACGTCTTTCATTTCTTGCTTCCCCTCCTCTTTGGAGGTCGCCTCTACAGGCTCATCCACGACATGTTTTGCTTCTTCTAACTCATCAGGTTTTCCCCTAGAGGCTCTGGTTAATTTTTTAAACTTATTTTGGTATGCAGCCAAACGCGCCCCAATTTCCAATACTTTACTAAGGATTCCTGATCTACCAATCTTCCCCTCGAAACGGGCAGCATACGCCCATTTTGTAATCAATTCATCAATTTTACTTAAGCTGTCCGCAAGCTGCTGAATGGCAACACTGGACAACGTCATGCCTGACTCGGCTTTTTGAAACACGATTAAAATATCAAATTCGACATCTTCTAGCCTTAACAATAAACTCTTTGCATCCTGAGTTTCTGCATCCCGATCTTCATCAATGCCAGCATTTGGATTACTGCCACTCTGTTCTTTGTAGTTCATAATATGAAGTGAGTTTACTTAACAATTGTTTACAACCATAATTATAACAAGATTTGCAAGTATTGTCTTTTATAATAATTTTAGAAAATTCTACTTATTTCTAAATTCAAAAACCAAGTATTGGTTTTTCATCACATCCTTTCTTCCCCACCCTCCCCTCATTCTTGCTATAATAACTGATATGCCCACAGGCGAGCCTAACTCTACTCCCACCACCTCAATCAACCCTGCCAATCAAACTAGCACAGATGACTCCTACAATCCATCAGAAAACAAATCCCAGGTTCGTCAACTCAAGTTCCTGAATCTAAGCCCGCTTTCTCCAGAAAAATTTTTTGATGCTATTCAACTACTTAATCAAGTTGCTGACTCTGAACTCAAGCGTCAAGAAGACCCTTATGAAACCACTCTTGCTACCTCTGATGGCACACCTGTTCAGCAATTAATACCTAAGTTCACCTCAAGTAAGGTTGTTGAGGTCTATAACCAAGCTCAACACACTCCCCAAGTTCTAAACCAAAGCCTATTACCTGCAGATGTTGTTACTTTTATCTACAGCTTAATTTCAAGTTTTGTTCAATTTCATCAAAAAAAATTACTAGAGCCTCAATATCAAACACTTGGCAAACAGCTTTACAACTTACAAGACGACCTGGCTAAAACATATCTTCAGCAATGGCGAAACAATAGTATTTTCCAAGATCAAGAGGTTGATCTCACAGAAGAACTTTTTAAGACAAAAATCATTAAAGACATTGTTTACAATGCCACCAGCACGGTTGACTCGGTACTGCAACAAATCTTGGTCGATCTTGACTCAACAAAAAAAGATAAAACTACCCCTGACTCAACCGCTCCAGTTACCAAACGCGGTTCAACCATTGCCAGCGCCACTGATCAAGAAGAACCTAAGGATCAAGAAGAACCTAAGGATCAAGAAGGGGATCAGCCAGAAGAAGAGTCTCAACCAACTCAAGACAAGCCAGAAGACCAAGACCGAGAGAGCTATGAAAAATACAACTCCAGGCTCCAGCTGTTTACCAACTCCATAACAGAGCTAACGATCGCCTCTGTGCTGGCAATCTACACCACGACCAACGATGGTACAACCTTGGTCGGACCGCAACACCTCTCTCCAGAACTAAAGGGATACCTATTAAGCCACACTGCTCCGCACATTCGCAAACTCATTTTAAGTCTTGATCAAAAAGAGCTAGACGCTCTTATTAATCCCAGTGCCAAAACCCCAGCAATACGCTTGAAAGTTTTACACCAGGCACAACTGTTGATCGAGACCAACCCATCGGTTCAAGTTTTATTTCAACAGGCCATTAACGAGGCCTTGCAGTCACCTCAAGAGGTTGCGACCAAACTCACCGAGGAAGAGAAAGAACAACTCAAGGAACTTGTTAAGGAAAAAGAGTGGTCTTTAGTCGGCGCTGAAATTCAACAAGCTCAAACGACTGCCAGCACTAGCCCTAACGATCTCAAACCTTCTACCCATCTCACTAAAGCTTTGGGTGTGTTGAGTCCAGAAAATTTAGGTGATGAGCAAACACAAGAGCTTAAAAAAGATGATTTTTTCGAGCTAATTAACGACCGGCTACAGCCCGGAACTTTTAGATCAGATTTTGCCGAGCAACTTGCCAATCTAGTAGGTGGAGACAAAACCAGGTGGGCAATGAATGTGGTCAATCTTGACACCATGCTGACCAGTTTAACATTAATTGGTCCCAGCATGAGTACTAACTTTATCCAGCAGTTTAACTATTCTCAATTTGCCTCTATGTTTGGCAGAGAGTTAAGTGCTAATCAGTTTAAAGAAAACCGCCACAGAATTGGTCGTTTACTAGAACAGTACGCCGTCCTACATCGAGCTGAACTGGATATTAAATATCCTGAACTCGCCATGCTTTCAATGATGAAGGCGGAAGGGCATGAGTATACACCAGAACAAGTAGAGGCAATCTTAAACAAATCTTTGGAGTTTAAAGATTCTTTTGGCGAAGACCCTGTTACCAACCCCTTGGTTGATCCCTCGCTTTTTTCTGAAGTTATTACAGAAGAAAGAAGCGATCTTGAAAAAAAAGGCGTGACTGTTCCCAGTCGAAACGCGGTTATTGGCTATTACTTAGGTAGAGACGAAACCGGAGTGGGTCAAGAAAAGGCGGAAGCGCAGACGGTAAGAGGTTTTTTAAAAGATCCAGATGAAATGAAAAGGAGAAAGCTGGAAGAGTTAAACGCTTTTCAGCTAGAACAGTACTACAAAGCCTGTGGATTAGAAGCCATTAAGCCAGAAAAAGTAGCTGGAGACCCAACAGCAACCGCTAAAGCATACCGAGAAGGATTGAAAAACCACAGTATCAACATTGGGCTAGTGGCTTTAATTAAGATGAGTGGTGGAGAGTATGCACCAGTTAAGTCTCGCAGGCGGAAAAAAGTCGGCACACCCCAATTCAAGATTTCGTTAAAAAATTTGTTTAGAAGAGGCACAACAACCTCCACAGAACTTGATACTAGCCAACAGTTTATTTTTGTTCAAACTTTATCTCAAGCTGGTCGGTTCTTGATTCCGGGAGAAGAGATTCCGGTTGCACAGCAATCTCCATTAATGCCTGCTTACAGTCGGCTTTATATGAACAGTGATCCAGCAACACGAGGTCAACCCTTGAGTTTAGAAAGCGTTGGCGGTGAGTCAGGTCCGATGTCAGAACAGCCTGGAGCCTATCAATCGCCTCTCACCAGCCTTGCAGGACAAGCAGCCAACAAACTAGCCTCCATGGGCGTGGATAAAGGCTTAGCCTCTCTCACTGGAGGCGCTTATCTAGCAATACCTGAACCGATTAGAAGAGTTATTAATGAGAAGATTGCCAAAATCCTTGTAAAAATCTTAAAATATCTCGCTGCTCTTGTCGCAGCCTTACTGCTTAAGTTGTTAACGTGGCTCCAAAGCCTACCACCAATATTGCGCTGGCTAGCAACCAACGGAGCAAAACTGGTTTTTGGCGGATCAGCTGGGTTGGCGTCTAAATCTGCCGCGGGTGGAGTCGCGGGCGGGGTAGCTGGTGGAGGCTTGGGTGCCCAAGCAACAACAGCGCTTAAAGAAGGGGCGCAAGAAGCTCAAGCCTCTGTTGCCACCACAGCAAAGAGTTTTGGCGACCTAGTAAAAGAAAAACTCAGCCTGAGCGAGACAGGTGTTTCTCAAGCAACAGCTACCAAGACCACTATTGCAGGCATAACGGTTTCTACTGAACTCATAACAATTGGTGGAGGTATTGTTACACTCGCTGGTGGCACCGGCCTGACCATAATGCTTGTTGCTGCCGCCTTTCTCATGCAGGTTGATGTTGATTTCTCAAAAGCCAGCTACTCATCATTTTTTATTGATGCTACAAAAACAGCCGTAATTATTGACAACAAAACCGAGTGCAACAACACCACTGTTTGCAAAGATCCTAATTTTCCAATTAAAGTTCGCTATACAGTTGAGATTACTCCAAAAAATGGTTACAGCATCATTATCAACGAGATCAGTGACTCGGTTAGTGTTACTTACAACAGCAAAGCTACCAAAAGAACCAATCGTTCTCAACCCACTGAAAGAGTTGGCGAGAGCCTTATCGGTAGTACGCTTGAAGAAGCACAAAGCTTTACATATGAGCGAGAGTATGACAGTACATACAATCACGGTTTAATCAGAAATATTATTGTGGTTGATTTTACATATCAAAAAAATGAAGAGACAGGGCCTGGCACCACCCGGGCTTCTGCTCGCATTTCTTTAGGAGATGCACCTAAAGCTGTTTTGTGCTGGCCAGCTAGTGGCAGGATTAATCAAACACCTTTTTCAACAATTGGCAATATCACTACCCATAAGGACGCAGATGCCTATGACATTGCTCCCAGGACTATTGATGGAGCCAATGACTATGATATCTATGCTCCGATTGAAGGCACTCTTTGTGCAGGAATATTTGGACCGCCAGGTAGTAATCTCTACCACAGCAGTTATGGCGAGACTGTTTCTTTAAAAACAACCATAAACGGGGATTCATATCTTTTTCTTTTTGCACATTTGGCCAAAGGCACGGCAATAGTTGGTAACAACTCATGTCAGCTTGTGAGCCAGGGACAAAAAATCGGTGTCGTTGGTAATACTGGCTCCTATTCAAGCGGTACTCATCTTCATTTTGAACTCAAGACTGGTGCCCTAACATTAACAGAGTTGTTAACCGGTGAGCAAACTTCGGTACCCATTGGCAGTATAGTTAGATCTTGTTCTTTAATAAACTAGAACCCAACCTCACAAGTAAGACTAGTAAGATAGATGAACACGACTGATGCACATGATAAACTAAAATAATCGATCAAACAGCTAAACAAAACAGCTGGTCCGAGACAAGTTCTTGTTTATAAATAATTAAAAACCATGGTTAACAAGCAAAAAAAATCCTCCATTGTCAAATATATTATTATTTTTGGGATAGTTATCTTGACGATTTTTATCTTTTGGCAATTAATATTCTCCCGATCTTCAAGATCAAGATTACCTTCATCAGACACTAATCAAGAGCTGGCCACCCCAGACGCTCAAAACGCCCAACCACTAAATCTTAGCTACACTGGTGAGGGTGATATTGGTATTAAAGAGGTGGGAGTTTATCAAGTTAAAAAAGACTCTTCAAACAAATCTGTTCTGCTGGCCAATCTCACAAAAACTCTTGTTGCTCATTATTCTTTGCAACCAATTTTTGATGAAGAGGGTGTGGTAATTTATGCTTCTGAAGATCACACACTCACCATAAATTTATCTGAAGATAATTTAAATTTTTCTAGAAATAATCCACAGGGAGATGAGTCAACAATTAATCAAGATCAGGCAATTAATGCAGCAAAAGATTTTTTAAAAATAATTCTGCCTGAGCAAACGCCATTGCCCATTGTTAGAAACATCGAGTATTTTAAGGGAGACCTCCATCTAGAACCATCATCCAAACTCAGTGCTAGTACTCTTCTTATCCCCTTTTCTTACTCACTTGAAGAAATTCCGATCTATTATGATGATAGTCCAACACCGTTTTTTTTAATAATGGTTAACAGCAACCTACAGATCCAGAAAGCCGAGGCTAAAACTTTATTAATTACATCTGAAAAAATATCAACAGCCGAGCTAATGCCATTAGTAGAGGCTTTAGAAAATATTAGGGTTGAACAAACTGGACAGTTGGTAGATTTCCTTGAAATCGACCAGGCGCTGATCAAGGAGCCAACTTTAGAGAGAATCAAGCAAGGAACCTTAAAAACCGCACAGCTTGAATATAGAGCTGAGGAAAAACAGGGCCTAATTTACCCTTTTTATAGGTTTAAAGGAGAGTTTGTTGATATTGACGATGTTGCCTTTTATGGAGAGATCATAACACCGGCTGTAAAAATTGGCAGATAAAAATGAGGTTATTAACTACTCGGTTGATAAACTATAATAAATAGGGTTATAACAAAAACTCGATAATAATAAACTAAAATAATAAACTGAATCTTTAATAACAAACCAGCTCTTCAGTGATAAACCAACTCTTTTTTTTATTTTAAGTTATGGCCTCAAATTTTTAACTAAATACTTATGCGCGAACATCTAATTCCTCAAGATATCACTGGCTACAAGTTTCACATCATCGGCTCCATGACGATTGGTCAGTTTGCTCAAATTTTACTAGGAGTGGCCCTGGCTTTTATCTTCTACAAAACAAATTTACCAGGCATTATTAAGTGGCCCATTTCCATCTGTTGCGTTTTGCTTGGTTTTATGGGCGCCTTTGTTCCGATCGAGGGGCGCCCCTTAAGCGACTGGATCGTGAACTTCGCCAAAGCTTTGTACAAACCTACCAAGTTTTTCTGGCAAAAAACACCCCAAATACCAGCTGCGTTTAAATATGAACCTAATAAAGAGGTAAGTTCTGAAACAACCATGATTGATGTTTCGCCAATAAAAAAAGAAAAGATTAAACAGTTTTTACAATCTATTAACCAGTTTGAGGAAGATCTTGACCAGTTTGATCTTGCAGAAAATCAGCGCGTGAGCGCGATTGTTGGCTCCTTTCAAGATGTTCAGGTGGTGAGCGAGCCAATCCCTCAAGAAACAAAACCAGATTTAAAGATTAGGACAAGAAAGGTGGCTCCTTTTTCAGATTCTTTTCTAGTTTATCAACAAGAAATCGCTGATAAAAAAACATTAGATAATATCAACCAACCAACAGATCTTCTTCAAGATGATTTTTTAAACTCTCAACAAGTGGCTGTTGAAAAAGATAGTGACCAGTCTCAAGACAATCAGGTTGCACAAACTCCACACAACGCAACCATCGTAAAGGTTGCTAGCCAAAGGCAAGATTTACCATTTCCCAATAAACCCACCCAGCCCAACAAGATCGTGGGCATGATCTTAACTCTAGACAATAACTTGATTGGCGATGCTCTGGTTGAGCTTAAAAACAGTGAGATGCAAACCATCACTGCTGTTAAAAGCAATGCTTTAGGTCAATTTAAAATCTGCCAGGGATTAAATAATGGCAGATATTTTATTCAGGTTCAAAAAGAAGGCCTTGAGTTTAATCCGCAACAGATAGAACTCACTGGAGTTATTCTTGACCCAGTAGAGATAGTTGCTAACTAAAAGAGGTTGTTGATAAACAGAGGTTACTAACTAAAAGAGGTTGCTAGCAAAAAGGAGTTGTTAACAAAAAGGACTATCAACGCAAAGTGTGGCAATAATATTTAATTAGCTAAAAACTCAAACCAGTAAATAAAACATAATCAAATATATATCACAAAGCGGTTTTTTACTTCTAGTTTTTAACTCTTAAACTTATCTATCAAGGTTGCCAAAAAAAACTAAAGGCTTTTTTGCTATCTTAACTTCCTCTGCGCTCTATGGTTTATATGGCATCTGCTCACGATTTATCGCAACTGGATTTGGAGATTTTTCACAAGGCTGGGTTAGAGGAGTTTTGGTTTGCATCCTGCTGAGTGTTTTTATCCTCACCTCAAAAACACATTGGAAAAAGATTCAAAAAAAACATCTCAAGTGGCTCATCCCCTGGAGCTTGTTGAGCCCAATATTTGTCCTTTTTTTCATTTATTGCTTATGCCAACCTCCCCATAAGCGCGGTTTATTTTTTACTTTATTCTGCCACAATAGTTAGCGGATTTTTGTCAGGCAAGATCTTGTTTAAAGAAAAAATCAATCTTATCAAACTCATCTCTCTTGTCTTAATCTTTTTTGCAATTTATTTAATCTACTCTTGCGTCGTTCAAACCAATCAACTGGTTTTTGTTCTTTTTGCATTAATGGCCGGACTGGCTTCTGGTCTGTGGAACACACTTTCCAAAAAGTTTTCAAGTTTTTACAGCAGTTTTCAGCTGGCTTTTGTGGATGCTTTTGTATGTTTTGTAATCTGTTTGTTGTTAAGTCTCTGCTTTAAAGAACCTCTTCCTCAATTAGTTCCAAGCTCACCCTGGCTGTGGATCATGCTCTTTAGTCTTATCACGGTTGCGACTGTCAACCTCTCAATCTATGGTTTTCGACAAGTTGAGGCCCAGCTTGGAACAATCATTATGCCTTTACAAATAATGTTCGGTTCTTTTTTCGGTTGGCTTATCTTAAAAGAAGCTCTGTCCTTAGCCACGATTTTGGGAGGCATCATGATCTTTATAGGAGCAACTTTGCCAAGTATTTCCCAGGATTTTTTTCAAAAGCACTCTAGATCACATCGTCATTAAATCAAAATACCTCTTTCTAAAACTTAGATTAGCAAACCGCGTCAATCATCAACTCCCCAGCATTAAAACAGCTTTTTAAATTGTGAATCAATCAAAACTGGTTTATACTTAATAAAGTTATCACCATCGCAATACAGAGTATTATTATGTTAGAAAAGTCCAAATACAAATCTGCTACTCAAGAGTTTTTAGAGATTTATGATATCACCAATGATTTAATACTGCTTAAAAACGGTACCGCAAGTTTAATCTTGGGGGTCAGCGCCATGAACTTTGGCTTGTTGGCAGAGGATGAACAAGATGCAGTCATCTACACCTATGCAGCCCTACTCAACTCCCTTAACTACCCCATCCAGATAATAATTCAATCACAAACCAAGGACGTTACTAAATATCTTAACCTGCTTAAAGAAAAAGAGAATGAAACCTTTCATTCTCCGCAGGGAGAGAGGATTGCTCGCTATCGAGAGTTTGTTGCCAATCTTATTAAAGAAAGAAACGTGTTAGATAAAAAATTTTTTGTGATCATTCCTGCCACACCCCTAGAGCTTGAGCTACTTTCAGCCGAGAGCGTGATTCCGGGTAGAGATGTTTTTGACATAACCAAGTATGAAAAAACCGTGCTGGTTGATAAGGCTCAAGCGATTCTTGAGCCCAGAAGAGATCATCTAATTAGTCAGTTTGCAAGAATTGGTTTGGTGTCCTGGCAACTCACTACTCAAGAAATCATTCGGGTCTTTTACACCAACTATAATCCTGAGGCTAGCGAGGGTTTTGAAGGCACGAACACCGAGGAGTATCAAACAGCAGTGGTCAAGGCAAGCATAATAGATGATTACAACCCCTTAAATCAAGCCCTACCTACAGACCAACCGATACCGCAGTCTTTAAATGATCAGTTTGACCAACCTGAACAACCAAGCATGACCGTAGACCAACCACAACCAACACAGACCCAGCAGTTTGATCAATTTGGCAAACCAGTCTCAACTCAATATTTTGACCAATCAGTATATGAAAACCCAACCCAGCTTGATCACACAGATCAGGCTGGCCAACTTAGCCAGCAAAGTCAGCCAGACCATAACCAGCTTCATCAACTTGATCAAGAACTTAACCAGCAGTTTGAACAACAAGCCAACCAACTTGATCAAGCCTTTGACACTAGTTCAGCAAATAATACAGTTGGTGTGGCCCCATCATTCCCGACCACAAATCAAGAACAGTCTATTTATGATCAACCTTCTAGAACTACTCCCGAACAAGCACAGGAACAGTTTCAACAGTTAATCACCCCTGTAGACACAACCGACCATCCTCAAGACTTTCAAGAAGGTGTGCCGGACTTCTCAAATCTCAAAGCAAACTTTAGTAATAACACATCAGCCAACCAGTCCCAACCCAAACCTGATCAAGAACAAGATGCTACACCCAGAAAATCACAGACTCACCCCAATCCCCAGCAGGCAGTTAACAACACGCTTCGAGAGGTGGGGGTTTTTAATCTACCCGAGCCTGATAAAAAAACAGATACACAAACTGTGGAAACGCCAGCAAAAGACAACTCGCAAGCCACTACAAGTGAGCCTCAATTATCAGTTCAACCAAATGAGTTAACAGATAGTAGTCAGGTTAAACAACCCAATGAGGTTGCTAAAACACAAGGTGATAATCCACCACCTATCCCAGAAATAATGTAGGGGGTCTAGTTGCTACCAAAGATGGTCTTAAAAAACTACTATCAACTATTAAAAATGATTATTTAATTTATCATTAAGAACAATACTTTAAAACTACTTTTTTTAAACTTTTTTTATAATCTATCGATTTTAACACCTAATTTTAACCCACAATGAAGCTTGATCTACCTTTTCCATTTTTAAAAAAAACAACTGCTGAAGAAGAACAAGACCTTAAGAAAAAAGAGGAGTTAAGACAAATCGAGGAGTTTTCAAAAGGTCTGGTAACCATTGAGGATATTATTGCCCCTGAAGCGATCGAGATTGACTTCACTTTTCAAAAGATCAACTCCTCATACTCAAGAACCTTGTTTATCGCTGGTTATCCTAGGTCAGTACCGGCTAACTGGCTATCACCGTTGATCAACTTTCCTCATCAGCTTAACACTGCCATGTTTATCTTTCCCATGGACAGTGGTGAGATCTTAGACAGTCTTAAAAGAAAAATTACTGAGATGGAGGCTGAGATCCAGTCTGATATTAGGGCTGGCAAGATTAGTAACATTACGACCGAGATTCAACTGATCGATGCTCGCAACATCAGGGAGCAGTTGGCAGCTGGGGCTGAAAGGTTTTATCAATTTGGTCTTTATACCACGATCAGGGCTGATTCTGTTGAGATGCTGGAGAAGGTTACTAAAAATGTGCAGTCCACCCTAGGCTCACTACTGATCGTTTCAAAAAAAGCAACCCTGCAAATGGCAGACGGTTTCAAAACCACCCTGCCCATGGGAGTTGACTACTTGAACATTGCCCGCAACATGGACACCACTTCTTTAGCTACCACCTTCCCTTTTGTTTCCTCTGAGCTAACTTCTGAGCAAGGAATCCTATACGGCATTAACGAACACAACGAGTCCTTGGTTATTTTTGATAGGTTCCAGCTTGAGAACTACAACATGCTAATCCTAGCAAAATCAGGAGCAGGTAAGTCCTATGCTGTTAAGGTGGAGATCTTACGCCAGCTAATGTTTGACACCGAGGTGATTGTCCTTGATCCAGAAAAAGAGTATGAGGAGCTTTGTGATACCGTGGGTGGTGAGTATATTAACTTTACCTTTGGCTCTAAAGCAAAGATTAACCCTTTTGATCTATCGCAGGTTTATGAGGAGGGATCTAATGAGCTCGGACAAAAAATTTTATCTTTACATGGTTTGTTAAAAGTTATGCTAGGCGAGATGACTTCTGAGCAAGAGGCGCTTTTGGACCGCGCGCTAGTCTCTTCTTATAAGGCTAAGGGTATTACCCCTGATCCAGCTACTCAAAAAAACATTCCACCTTTAATGGAGGATCTTTATAAAGCCCTAGCTGGTATGGAAAATGATCAAGCCGATGACTTGGTCGCGCGCTTGGAAAAGTTTATCACCGGCTCTTTTAGAGGTATTTTAGATAAACCCACCAACATTAATATTCAAAATCCCTTGACCGTGTTTAGTGTTAAAGAGATGGAAGAAGAGTTAAGACCGATTGCGATGTATATTATCCTAGATTTTATCTGGACAAAGGTTAAAAAAGATTTTAAAAAACGGTTGCTGGTAATTGATGAGGCTTGGTATTTTATGCAACACCCAGATAGCGCGCGTTTTATTTATGCCATGACTAAAAGAGCTAGAAAGTATTTTTTAGCTATCACCACCATCACTCAAGATGTAGAGGACTTTTTAGACAATAATTTTGGCAAAGCCATTGTGTCTAATGCATCAATTAGACTGTTGATGAAACAGTCCACGGTTTCAATCAACACCTTAACCGAAACCTTTCACCTTTCCAACGGAGAACGACAACTTTTGGTAACGGCTGACGTGGGAGAGGGCATCTTTTTTGTTGGACAAAACCATGTTGCCCTACGCGTGGTTGCAAGTCCAGAGGAGCACTACATGATTACCACCGATCCCAACGAGTTGTTGGCAAGAAAAAAGGCAAGAGAAGCCGAGTATCACACTGATCAACTCACGAACAACACCAATACTCAACCATATTATGAAGAAGAGGATGAAGCTGAGATTGAGCAAGTGTTGCCTACAGGTAATGCTCGTCAATCACATGATGAACCCAACCAGCTTAAAGATGAAGCAACTGGCTTACAAGACAATAGAGATAATGTGGCTCAAGCCACTGATATTAGTCAACAAGCTGTGGTTTATGGTCAACACTCGATTGATGATTATCAAGAGCCAGAAGAATAAAATAATAAATAATAGGTATTTAACAGTTGGTGTTGTTTAACGGCTTAAAGGCAATGACTGTATAGATCGTGGCTGTATATTTGATTTGAGCTAAAAATTAGCACCATACACCAAATATTTTTACTCTTTCAAGTTCTAACTTTTTTAAACTACCCCTTTTCAATGTGAAAAACTATGTATATAACTATACTCGGTAAATTAAAAAACTGCTCTTCAGTTGAAGTTTGTGGCTCACACCCCAAGCACCATTAAAAGCTTACCTTCTGCCCTCTGCCCTAAAAAATAACTACTCTTAAACGAGCTGGTTTTTCGTCAGCATTAAGAGCATTAAGCCTGCTCCTATAGAAAAAAATTATTAACAGACTATTTTTTACCACGATAATATCAACTGGCTTAAAAGATAATATTTTTATCTTTTACATTAAGCTTTTAGCTTTTTGAATCTTAACTTTTTATTTTTAATTTTAAGCTTACATGCAAACCCTTACACCTCAAGAAGTAAAGAACATTTGGTCGCAGGTTAAAAAAGAGCTGGAACCCCAACTCTCTCCAGCTGCCTTTAGCACTTGGGTTCTAACCAACCCGCTCACCGAGGTTCAGATTAACAGCACTCAAGAAGCGGTAGGTGTTATCTCTACCCCCAGCGCTTTTCATGCAACCAATCTTAAAAAAAACCTTTACCTACAACTTAAGTCTGCGCTTGAGCACGCATTGAACAAAAAAGTTACTCTCGATTTCAAGATTCAAGACCCTTCTCAAATTTTATCTCAGCAAAAAGAGATGTCATTCAAAAGTAATAGACAGGGTTATAGAGTCAACCGAAACTTACGCAAAAGCTCGTTTCAAGATCAACCCAGTCAATCACAAAACCTCAATCAAAACAGCCAACTAACCACCAACGGTCTTAGAGTTATCGAGTCTCAAGACTTGGAGTCTGTTAGGGTGGAGGATCTATTTTCTCAACAAAACATTGCCAACACGCAACAAGATAGAATAACCACTGCTATTAGACGCGCTGGTTTAAGACCAGATTATACCTTTAAAAACTTTGCCGTATCTGGCAGTAATGAGATGGCTCATGCTGCAGCAACCGCGGTTGCAAAACGTCCCGGAGAGGCCTACAACCCGCTTTTTCTTTATGGTGGGGTGGGTGTGGGCAAAACCCATCTCATGCACGCCATTGGTCACCATGCTATTAAGCAAGATCCAAGTAAAAACGTCATCTACTGCACTGGTGAGGATTTTACTAACGAGATTATTGATGCGATTCGGAGTAAAAAAGCAATCAAGTTTAAGAAGAAGTTTCGAAGTGCTCAAGTATTATTAATCGATGATATTCAGTTTATTGCTGGCAAAAATGCTGTTCAAGAAGAGTTTTTCCACACTTTTGATGCGCTTACCAAGCTGTCTCATCAAATTATCTTAACCTCTGATCGACCCCCAGACGCCATTACTCTTCTAGAAGACCGTTTAAAATCCAGGTTTGAGGCAGGTCTTATGATTGATATTCAACAACCATCTTTAGAACTTAGGATTGCCATTGTGTTGATTAAATCTCGCTCGGTTGGAATCTCTTTACCAATGGAGATTGCCACCAAGATCGCCACTAGTGTTGATAGCGCGCGAAAGATTGAGGGTGTGATCTCGATTATTAGATCAGAGGTAGAACTTAATGGTAAAGAGATTAATGATGAGTTGATTGACAACATTCTGCAAAAAGAAAAAACCAATGGACGACCCAGAACCATCAGGCTAAAGCCTCAAAAGGTAATTAAAAAAATCTGCGATCATTTTGATGTTAAACAGTCAGAGGTAAGAGGGCGTGGTCGTAATAAAGAGCTGGTTTATCCAAGGCATATTGCGATGTACTTTTTAAAAGATAGTCTAAACTTATCTTATGTTGAGATAGGTAAATGGTTTTCAAATCGAGACCACACCTCGGTGATGCATGCTAAAAACAAGATTGAAAAAATGCTGGAAGAAGATGAGATAATGATGCAGGATTTTTCAGAATTAAAATCTAAATTACTTAAGTTATCAGATTAAAATAGGAAAAATACAATCACTTTTCCACTTTTGTGGAAAACTATGTTGATATCCTCTGAATTAATTCTTGATAAATATCTAAAATGTTAATATCTAATTCGTAAACTATAATTTTTCCAAAAGATTATCACACTCATTCCAGTTTTAATTAAGATTAATTAATAACTTAGTCACAGCTAAATTACTCGTTTTTAAAGATAGGATAATCGTAATTTTCCACTTTTCAACAACCTCTATTACTACTATTACTAGTTTTATATAAAAGATTAAAATAGAGAGTAAAAGATAAATAATTATTATTAGTAAAATCAAAAACATAAGTTTGTAAAAACTCATTATGAAAATTAAACTCGATCTAAAAAACTTACAAAACTCACTTAAAAGTATCTCAAAAGCTGTTCCGAGCAACCCTCAGTTACCTATCCTCTCCTCTATCTTGTTTGAGTTTAAAAAAAACAAGCTTGTTTTATCAGCAACCGATCTGTATCTAGGAATCAGAACCACAATCGATATTGAAAATAATGAAAAAAAATCAATCGCGGTGCCAGGACAAATGTTTAAAGATGTTATTAGCTCTCTGAGCTCAAAGGATGTTGCTTTAGAGATTAAGGAAAAAGAGATTGTTGTGAGTGCCGGAACTAGCAGGGTTAAGCTACCGATCAACGCTCCCTCAGACTACCCTGATTTTCCAGCCATTAAGGGTGAAGAGATTAACTTATCATCAGAAACTATTCAAGAGATTAACTCTTTAATTAGTTTTGCCTCTAGTAGAGATCAGGTGAGACCGATTCTTACAACTATTATGCTAGATTTCAGCAAGCAGGGTTTGGAGGTGGTAGCAACAGATGGCTTTCGTCTTGCTATTAATAAATACCCTGAGCAAAAACTTGATTTTAATCAAAAAATATTAATGCCGATTAAAGCTTTTGAGGAGATTTGTAGGGTTGTTGATCAGGTAGGTGTGGATGAGGTTAAACTCCAAGTTTCCCAAGAGCTGAAACAAATCAAGGTTGTTATCGGAGAAAACGAGATGTTTATCAGATTGGTTGAGGGTGATTATCCTCCATATGAAAAGATTATTCCAGAGAATTTTAAGCTGGAGTTTGAGGTCTCTGGCGAGGAGATCGAGCAGGAGTTCCAGAAAGCTTCCATTATTGCTCGGGAAGCATCCAACATTGTCAGGGTTGAGTTAAAAAAAGAGAGTCTACTGATTAAGTCAATCACTACCTCATTTGGAGAGTATCTTGGAACAATTCCTGTAATTAAATCAAGTTCGTTTCTCTCGGATATAGAGGTGGCGTTTGACATTAGATATTTAATGGATTTTTTTAACAGTGTTAAGCCAAGCACTATTAAAATTTGCATTAACGAGAGTTTAAAACCAGTGGCATTTTGCCTGCCTGAGTTAAGTGAGTATATTTACATAGTGATGCCCTTTAGGGTAAATGAGTGATGGTTGAGGTTATTTATATAATCACGGCTACACAACCACTCCAGCATAGGTGTTAAGTTACCATAAACAACTAAAGGGTCTTTTGTTATATGACTTGTTGAGTTATAATCAACAAATTAAACAGGAGATTAACATTGATAACAACTATTAAAGATAAAGAGAAAATTTTTATTTTTTTAAATTTTTACCCTAATGCCAAAACAAACCTATCAACCAAAGTCTCGCAAAAGGGTTAGAAAACATGGTTTTTTAACTCGTCAAGCAACCAAGAAAAAGATTCTATCTGCCAGAAGAGTTAAAAAAAGAACCGAGTTGAGTAAAACCGTGAACAAGAGGTATAAGTAAATTTAATCTTAATGCTATGTTGCCTAAAAAAAATAGGCTAAACTTAAAAGAACAGCAAAATAGAGAGTTATTTAGAAAAAAAATAACCGAGTCTGACTCGATAAAGTATTTTGCAGATATTGCTAATGATAATAGTTTTAAGGTTGCGGTGGTTGTTCCAACCAAGGTTTACAACAAAGCCTTTCTCAGGAATAAATTAAGAAGAAAAATTTATCAGATTATTGAAAAACATTTAATTAAAAATTTATCAATCGAGTTAATACTACTGGTTTATAAACAACTTGAGCTTAGCGAAGAAAAACTAGAACAAGATATTCAAGAAAAACTTAATGTAATACTAAAGCGTTTTAGTTAAATTATCCGTTCTTAATTATGAAGAGAGTTTATTTATTTTTCAGAGAGGTTAAACATCAAGTTTTTACAAGCATTTTTGGTTTTTCCAGCACTTGTTGCCACTCTCCTTCTTGTAGTGTGTACACAAGAAATGAGATTCAAAAAAATGGAGTGATAAAAGGCGGAATCAAAGGCTTGAAAAGAGTAATAAGTTGCGTTGTTTATTAGATATCTTGAAAATATTCTTATTTAGCTTAAATTTTTAACATGATAGAACAATTTTTTACCATTATTTTAACCTCGCTTTATTCTTTTTTTGGAAGTTTAGGGGTGTCAATCATCGTGCTTACAGTTCTGATTAAATCTCTCTTGATCCCCCTCTCTGTTCCCAGTTTAAAAGCCAGAGATCAGATGGAGAAGGTTAAGCCAGAACTAGATAAACTTAAGGAAAAATACAAAAATAAACCCAAAGAGTTAAGAGATGCTCAGACCGAGTTGTACCAGAAATATAACATCAATCCTCTCTCCGGATGTTTACCACAAATAATAATGATCGTGATATTAATTGGTTTATATCGCTCCCTGAATAGTTTTTTAGGCAATGGCGAGATTGATGGCATGGTGATCAACACTCATTTTTTATGGATGGATCTAACCCAGCAAGATAGCACCTACATATTACCAATCGTGGCAGGAGTGTCTCAGTTATTTATGTCGCTAATGATATCACCGGGCGCCGAGGTGCGAGATATGGTGCCAAATAAATCTAAGAAAAAAGAGGTTCAGGAGCAGAATAAAAAAGAAGAAGATATGGCTGATATGGCCAAGAGCATGCAGCAACAGATGATTTTTATTATGCCGATCATGACTGCATTCATTGCTGTCAAGTTTCCTTCTGGTTTAGCTGTCTACTGGGTGGTAGCTAATTTATTTGGTATTGTTCAGCAATATTTTGTTTCTGGCTGGGGAGGTTTGGGTTTATACTATCAAAGGCTGATGTTGAAGATTAAGAACAATCATTAACAAGAATAATCATTAATTAGCGAGTTTTGCTGATTAATGAGATTTATTAATTTTTTTTAAAATACCTTCAGCCTTGTTAGATATTTTTCATCAGAATTTAATTTTTTTAACTCTACAAACACTGATTTTTACATGAACATTAAAGATTTTCTTACTAAAACCTGTTTGTTTTTAAACATTCAAGAAGATGCTGTTGATATTGAAGTTGATGATGACAACGCTCGCCTTCGGATTAACTTAAACGTTCCTAAAGAAAAAGAGTCTGAGTTTTTTAAAAATGATGGCGAGGCAATCTTATCCTTAGAGTATCTACTCAAGCTTGTTTTTAGAAAAGAGATCAAGGAAAAAAGATTAATTTGCGATGTTAACAACTATCGAAAACAAAATGAGGCCATATTAATCAAGGAGGCAACTCAACTTGCAGAAAAAGTGCTAGAGACAGGTGAAGATCAGGTAATGCGAGGTCTAAACTCTTATGAGAGGTATGTGGTTCATTCTGCACTCAATCAAGATGTAAAGTTTTCGCAAGTAACCACGTTTTCTAGAGACGAGGGTTATGGGCGTTGTTTAATAATCTCTTTACAAAAAAAATAAATATTTTTATTCTCAACTTAATGAACCAAGCAAGTTCCAACCAGACTATTAACATCTATTGCGACGGTGCCTCAAGGGGTAATCCTGGAATTTCTGGGGCTGGGGTGGTTATAACTGGATTTTTAGATAAAAACCTAAGCATTGAGAAACAGTTGGCGATTTTTCTTGGTGTTAAAACTAACAATGAAGCGGAATATTTAGCTCTTTTGTTAGCGTTGAAGCTAATTCTTCAAATCAAGGAGCAACAGCTTAAAAACAATGATTTAATGGTCTGTGAGATGGTTTTTAACATGGATTCTTTGTTAGTGGTTCAACAGATGAGCGGAAACTGGAAGATTAAGGAAAAAAGAATGCAGGACTTAGCGAATCAGTGTTGGGATGTTTTAAAAAAGATAGCCTGGCCAGCGAAGTTTATGCATATCACAAGAGATTTAAACCAACAAGCTGACTGGCTAGCCAACCAAGCAATGGACCTGGGGTGTAAGGCTAAAGGTTAAAAGCAAAAAAAGCTAAAGACATGGTTGTAGTGGTTGGCTAACGACCATTTTTAATACTGGGTGATAAAGACCTTTGTTCTTTTTATTTTTAATTTTTTTCAATTCTTGAATTTATAATTTTCCGATTTTAGTGTATCCTTAAAACACGGCTACACTATGTCTTTTGTCCAAACCGAAACCCTGCTCGAAGATTTACAAGTTCTTCTCATTGCTCAACCAGGAAGACTAGCTGATTTAGTGGTGGAGTTTTATCAAGATCAACAGATTAAGGTTGAGCTCCTGAGTTTAAACCATAATCAATGCCTTGAGTCTCTTGTAGAAATAGTAAATGATAATCTTCTTGAAAAATATTACAAGATTATAACAATTTTTGATATTTCAAGATTAACCTCAAACAAGGTCAGTCTTTGTCAAAGAATCATTGACATTCTCCAACCAGTCCAAACACCTCAGGTCTATCTAGTTGGAATCTCAAGTAAGATCGATGCCACCTCTCCCCTGTTTAAGGAATGGCAACAACAAACCACACTAGAAGACAGTTTAATCAGCCATCTATACAGCTCTCCTTTTTCAAAAAAGATTATTATTGGACAGGATTTAATTTATCAGGATGATGAATCAAGACCCATTTCCCACCCTCTTAGGTTTTTAACACAAGCAGTTCCCAACGGCTACCTACTCGATCCTCAACAGGAGTTTTATTTTCAAACTGTTGATGATTTTTTTAATGCGGTTGGTAAAGAGTTGATCAAACCTGCTGGCTATAATTTTTTAATACGCGGGGGAAAGCTTACCAGCGATGAGTTATGTTTTGAAATTAAATTGATGTATCAATCTAATTATCAAAAAGAGCTTGAAATATTATTGATAAAAGCGCGGGGCCTTACTAGGCTAGAAAAAAAACCAGACGTGATCGAGGTTACTCTTAAAAAGATTGAGCTAGAAATATTACGCAAGGTTCTCTCCCAAATCTCTTCTCAAAGTTCAGGAGTTGAACCCAGCCTGTTAGATGAGTTATTAACTCAAAACCAGCCAATACTTAAAACAAGCATGGTTTTAAGTAACTCAAGCTGGAGTAAGCCAGAGCTGACCAATGTTGCACAAGCTAAAGATTTAAAAAAAGCTGGGGTTAAAAACAGCGGTGTGTTAAAACAATCCAGTCTTAAATCTAGTCAAAAGCCCTTGGGTCAGACAGAAAAAACAAAACCACACTTGGCTATTAACCGTGTCCCAGGAGCAGAACAACCTCAGATTTTTAAGAAAACCTCTCCCCTGCCTTCCATTGAGGATAAGATCACTCCTAGCCAAATCACGCAAAGTGTCAACAAACTTTTTTCTAAACGCAGAGTTGAGCAAAAGACAGAAAGACGTTCAGTAAAAGCTGTTTTAATGAATCGTATTAAAAAGAAAAGTGGTCGAAAAAAAGCGATCTTTGCTGGCGGGTTTGTGTTGTTGGTGTTGGGTATAGTCTTTGCAACTTTAGTTGCGACGCTGTCAATTAACTTTCGTCAATCTCGGTTAGTTTTAGAGCAGAATATTGATTATTTTTTACAGGATAACAACTTCTTATTCCAGGAAATAGATGCCAACCTTTTAAAGCGAGCCGAGTTCCTTGATAAGTTTTTAGATATTCATTTAATTCAGAAAAGTAGAGACTTGGTTAGGATAAACCATCAACTTGTCGAACTTTCTCAAGAAATCAAGAACTCTCGCGCATTGTCTATTGCAATCTTTGACCATCTGTTTTTAAAAACTTCCAGTAGTATAGAACTTAGTAACAACCAGGATCTGGTTGACAGTGATCATTTAGGTTTGACTCAACCAAGTATCGGTCAATTAACAAAGCTTAAAGAGACAAAAGATCGGTTAATTTTTGAAAAACTGTCTCTGTTTCACGCTGACCTAGATGAACTTCCGGTTAATAATTTTTCAATAGAACTTGATAACAAGTTTGCTCGGACTCTCAGCCAGTTAAAAGAAATGAGATCAAGAAATTTAATGGTGCAACAACTCGATCAGATCTTGCCGAGCTTGATGGGTGTTGATCAGAAGCAGGTTTTTTATCTTTTACTTCAAGACGAGAGCGAGTTAAGACCAACCGGTGGTTTTATTGAGGGTTTGGTCATGCTGGTGATCGAGGACGGGAGACTGGTTGATTGGCAGGTTTTTAACACCAATCAAATCGACGACAAGGTGTTGGGAAAAATCGCGGCCCCACCAGAGGTGCAATCTTTTTTAGGCGAGACAAGCCTTTATTTCAGAGATGCTAACTGGGATCCTGACTTTAACTTTACATCTCAAAGGTTAAGTTGGTTTATCAAGGAGTCACTTAATCAACCGGTGGATGGCATTATTGGCATAAACTATAGTTTGGTAAAAAACATCTTGGCCCTAATCGGGGATGTTAAGATTGAGGGTCAGGAAGAGGTGATTAACTCCTGGAACCTAAGCAACCGTCTTGAGTTAGCCCTGTCAGAACAACAGAATCAAGTCTCTGACAAAAACTTTTACACGCTTTTACTTGAGGCTATCTTGCATCAACTCCCCAATCTTGAGGATGCTCAAAAAATTGATTTTTTTAACCTGTTTTTTCAATCATTGCGTGATCAGCAAGCCTTACTATATTTGCGCGACACCGAGTTGAGTGGCACGGTGAGTCAGCTGGGCTGGTCTGGCTCGTTAGCTCAGCCAGAATGTCCTAACGGGTTTGGTGAGTCGTGTGTTGTGGATCAAGTTTATCAAGTTGAGGCTAATATTGGAGTGAACAAGATAAATCCATATGTAAACCAAAGCATTGTTCATTCTATCGAGATTGCTCAGGACAAGATTGTGCACCAAAGACATATTAAGTTTGTCAATAAAGCCCGCTCTAATATTTGGCCACTTGGAAAATATAAGTTTTATTTACGGTTTTATGTTAATCCTGAAACTACCCTGGATAGAATAGAGTTAAATGGAGAGAGGATGCCAGAGGATCAAGTTTTAAACTATATTGATCATAATCGAAAGGTGTTTGGCTTAGTTGCTGAGGTGGAGACGGGTAAGGAGCTAGAGATAGGGTTGTATTACTCCAACCCTTTGCAAATTGAGCCAGGGCAGTCGTACTTTTTCTTTGATCAACTACAGCCAGGGTTAAAAAAACGACCAGCAGTGATAAGTTTAAAACATTTACAAACATTGCGAGCAACAAGAATTTCTCCCCAGGCCGAGGTAAACAACAATCAGTTGGTTGTAACAAGCGATATTGGCAGTGGTTTTGTGGTGGTTAAGTTCGAGTAAAAACCCCAAAAGAAAAAAAATAAAGTATCCGACTATTAGATGAGATTATTGATGAGATTATTATTGCGTTGGTTATTAGTGCTGACGTAATCCGTGATTAAATTTTTAGAGATAATCAATATAAAGAGCTGCAATTAAGTTAGCAAATGATAAAATGGCGGATAGATCGTTGAAAAATCACGTGAAAGATTAAACCTCAAACCTTTACAGCATTGAGTTTGTATAGAATTTTATGAAAAAAAATGTGAAATATAATATTTCACAGTGAATATCTTAACACTGTTTTTTACTATTACAGATTTTTATATTATATGGTCGATGAGAAGATTACCAGATTAAGCGTCAAAAAAAAATTCTGTTATAATATTGCTGTTCGTCAGGAGAGATTGAGTTTTCAAACTAAGTTTATGCAACTTTTTCTCCCAGTTTAATTAATTAGCACACATGAATTAAATCAGGACTATGTCATCAGCAACTAAACACAATATTAATGTTAGCACTCGAAAGATTTCTCAGAACTTACATCAACTGAGAACCAGTGGCGTACTTCCGGGCAATGTATTTGAGGCACATAAGCCATCAAAGGCAATTTCTTTAGACTTGGGAGAGTTTAAAAAGCTTTATTCTGAGATTGGTCAATCTGGAGTTGGCTATTTACAGGTTGATAAAACACAACAGCTACCAGCAATGATTGACGAGGTTCAACTCAATCCTGTTACAGATGAACCGATACATGTTTCTTTTCAAGTTGTTGATTTAGCGGAAAAGGTGAGAGCCGAGATCCCTGTTGAGTTAACTGGAAAATTTGAACTACCAGAGGCGGTTTTGGTGACAGTTAAAGATGAGGTTGAGGTTGAGGCATTGCCCACAGATTTACCTGAGAAGTTTGTGATAGATGTTGAACAACTAACCGCGGTTGGTCAGTCAATCACTTTAGCAGATCTAGTATACGATCGTTCCAAGGTTGAGATTATTCTTGGGGATGATGGTCTAGAAGAGGCTGTTGTTTTGGTTCAAGAGGTGGAAGAAGAACCTGAAGAGCCAGAGGAGCCAATCGAGACCGAGATTATTGGTGAGGGTGAAGAGGTTGAGGCAAAAGATGGAGCTGATGGTGAAGAAAAAGAGGTGGATAAAAACGAAAAAGAAGGCGAGGAAGAGAAAAAAAATTAATAAATCTTGAAAAGTTTAAAGAGCAAGGTAAAAAAGATGCCTTGAGCTCCAGTATTTTTTCTTAAAGCGTAAATTTTAATTTTTATTCCAGCCGGTCCAGTTCGGATCAAGCTGTTTGGCTTTGATAAGCATCTCTCTAAACTCTGCCTCATTGTTGAGCGCTAACTTGATCAGCGCGAGATTGACAAACTGATCTCGATGGGGGAGGGGCACTGTTTCTCCTGATGACTCTTGATTAAACCTCGCCAGCTCCAACATAATCGCCTCTTCCTGAAACTCCACAGAGTAGGTGTTAATCTTTTCAAGATTAAAAACAGCGTTTGTGACTGTTAAATAATCCTCGTGGTTAAGCAATGGCTGGGGCGGCTTGGCTGGTTTTGGCCAAAACACTACCAGTAGCAACTGTAAAAACAAAAAAATATATAACGAGGTGAGGATTTTATACTTTGCAACAAGGCTTTTTATCTGACAAACAAAAAAAATTCCCAAAAAATACAAAAGAGAAGCTAGTAGTTTAAGTTTGAAAAAAAATATCTCCATTTATTAAGTTAGATGCGGTAGTGTTTGGCTAAATCTTTTGATCGATCTCTTGCCATCTTGTCTGAATTAACAACTCTTCCTTGATAAACTTTTTTAACAACTCTTCCTTTTTTAACAATTGCCAAATCTGTTCTGTGACAAAAGGCATAAACGGATGGAATAACTTTAAAAATGTTATCAAACCCTTAATCAAGTTTTCTTGCGAAATCTTATCTTGCTTAGCTTGCTCGATTGCTTGATCGCAAAACCAGTGCCAGAATTGATTATAAACTGTTTCTGCAGCCAACCCGATTTGAAGTTGGTTGAGTTGGCGAGTGATCTTGGCCACGGTTTCCTCAAGAGTTTTTAAAAATTCAGAGTCTAATGGTTTTTCTTGATAATCATTCAACCTTGACTCATCAAGATTTAATAAAATATATCTGGTCGCGTTCCACAACTTGTTGGTTAGGTTGCGCATAGCCTTAAAATCTGGATCGCCAATTGATTTGTCTAAACCGGCTGAAGAACGGATGACTAATGCCATTCTAAGCGCGTCTGTACCGTATTTTTCCGTCACTTCTTGTGGGTTAACTACATTGTTCTTACTTTTGCTCATCTTGCTCCCTTTAGAGTCTCTAATCAGCCCGTGAAGATAAATGGTTTTAAACGGGAACTTGTTTGTCATAAACCACCCCATCATCAGCATTCTCATCACCCAAAAGGGGAGAATGTCATAACCAGTCTCCATTACCTGAGTAGGGTAAAAGCGTTCAAAATCACCAGGTTTAGCGTTCTTAAGAGTATTGACTGGCCATTGGCTTGAAGAGAACCAGGTGTCAAAGGTGTCGGTTTCTTGAACCCAGACACCATCTTTTGGTTGGTTTCTACTCACTTGATAGGGAACTGCTAACTCGGCGCGAAGGGTTTGTAGATTTTCAACAACTGCTTTTAGACCGTGTTTTTTTAATGCCTGACTGAGTTTTTCGCTGTGATACTTCTTGTCGTCATCCAGATAGCCAACCACAATCTTGTCTTCATAACCGTTAACTTGATACCAAATCGGCATCTGAATACCCCACACGATTTGACGCGAGATGTTCCAGTCTTTTAAGTTTGTCAGCCAGTGTAAAAGAATCTTGTCATGGCCAGCGCCGTAAATTTTAAGCTCTTTATCTTTAATGGCTTTAATGACAGGCCTGGTTAATGGCTCCACTTTTATAAAAAATTGAGCTAATGGCAGAGGCTCGATCGCACAACCGGTTTTGTAACATAATGCGACCGTGTGTTTATAGTTATTGTCAATTTTTTCAATTAACCCCATCTTTTGCATATCTTTTACAACTGCCTCACGAGCTTGAGCCACCTTCATACCTTGGTATTTGCCAGCTGACGCCATCATCCGTCCTTCAAAATCAATCACTTGTTTAGGGTAGGGGAGCTCTTTTAGATGTCGTTGCCAGATAGCAAAATCATCATGGTCATGAAACGGAGTAACCTTTACCGCGCCCGTGCCAAACTTGGGGTCAACAGTCTCATCTGTAATTACTTTTACTCGGAACTCTCCCAACACTCCTGGCACAGTGATCTCTTTACCCACCCATTGTGTGTAGCGCTTGTCTTGAGGATGAACCGCCACAGCTGTGTCACCAAACTTTGTTTCTGGACGAGTAGTAGCCAGAGTAAACGGTCCGTATTTAATGTAATACAAAGGCGCGACCCTCTCCTCATGAACTATCTCGAGTTCACTATAAGCAGTTCCGGCTGAAGGGCTAAAGTTGACTAATCTTAAGTCTCGATATACCAAGTTTTTACTATGAAGATCCTTAAAAGTTTGAAGCACCATCTCCACAATTGGCTTGTCTAACATAAAACTAAACCGAGTCCAGTCAGCGCTAGCTCCCAACTGTTTCATTTGTTTTACCGCTATATCCGAGTTTTCTTGCACATAGTCCCAAATTTTTTTATACAGAGTCTTGCGATTAAAATTAAACCGAGTTTTGCCTTCTTTTTTAAGTTTTTTTTCAAACACGAACTGCGTTTCAATACCAGCGTGGTCGGTGCCTGGCAGATAAAGCGTGTCGTCACCCAGCATGCGATGATAGCGAACTAGAATGTCCTCAATAGTGACAAACATAGCGTGACCAATATGCAAAGGGTCGTTAGCATTGGGCGGAGGCATGATGATGGTAAAAGGGGATTTACTAGATGGTCGGTTGTTATCAGGATTAAACGCCTCAGCTTTTTCCCAAAGTTGATAAATCTTTGCTTCGTGTTGTTGGTGATTATAGGTTTTTTGCACTAAAAAGGTAAATATTCAAGGTAAATAATTGGAAAACTTGGTGTAAATAGATAGACTTGACGTAAACAAACTATTGGCCAATGTTTTGCCACTGAGTCTGTCCTGGCAACCCAGTGTCGCTAGATGGAATAAAGAACTCGGTAATAACATTGATGCCGGTAAATTGAGCAATTAGGTTAATCATTAAAAATGAGCCTAGAGCAACGCCCAAACCAACAAACGCCCAGGTCATGGTTTTTCTGGCACTTTCCACATTTTGCGTATTGCCACCAGATAAAAGCCATTTCATTGAGCCCACAACCAGCATCACAAATCCAACTAGGCCAATAGCGGTTAAGGCTACAGATAAGATGTTAGCCAGTAGGCAACCAACTCCTTGAACAGTGGCTACGCCATCGATTTGACACAAACCAGGTTCCCATTCTTGAGGGCTAACTTGAGCTTGAATTTTTTGAGGAAGAAAGAGGCTGGTGATCACAAGAAAAAAAAATATTGGCATTGAAGCACTAAGGACTCTTGATTTTTTCATAATGATTTACAGAAAATAATAAATAATTAAGTAGGTAGTTCTTTAAGACTATCTTTTAATAAATCTATTATATAACAGGAATTGTAAAGACTCAGCTAAAAAGATTTTAATTAATAAAAAAACCCTCGTTGCCGAGGGTTTTAATACTTTAATGGTTTTAAAGTGGTTATTATCCAAAGATTCCTTTATATCCCTGCACTCCCAGTAGAGAAAGTACAATCTGGAAGATTGCATAGGAAGCTGCCAAGATTACCAAACCGATAACCGCAGCAGTAATTTTATTTCTGGCATTTTCTGTTTTGCCTTTGTCACCACCTGAGGTTATCCACTCAATACCACCCCAGATAAGATAAGCAAAGACCAGCAAACCAGCAATTAGCATAACGGCACGCAGTATTGTTGACACAAGACCTTCTGCATCTGTAAAAAAGAAGCCTTCTGGAATCTCAACCGTGCCCTCTATACCAAGTTCGTCGGCCATTACTTGAGATGCTAAAGCAAAAGTTGAGGCAACCGACACCCCGACTCCAATAATTGATTTAGAAATTCTGTTCATATTTTCTCCTTAATTTTTTAAAATATTAATTAATTATTAGTCTAATTGATATTTTATCAGGTTTTAAATGAAAAAGTCAAAGATTTGAAAATTTGCACAATACATTAAACATTTTTTAGCATAATATGCATTATAACTTTTGTAAAAATTGAGGTTAAACTTGATCGCAATCTTGATATAAATAGTAAAAAAAATATTTTAATTATGTTTATTTACAAGACTCGCAGGCTCGGGTTATATTGGTGCAACCAAACTCTTCCCCATTACCAATAAAGCCAACACACTCCTGGTTCACAGTACAGCAGGAGTAGGAAGTAATGTTCGGTTTGTGTTTTTTATATGAAAACTTGAGTAACTCAATATTGAGCAAGTTCTGGATCAGCATAAATATAGATATTGCCGAGACAAAAATAACAAAGCCAACAATTGAGTGCATGATTCTATTGCGCGCCTTTTCAAGCTTGCCGGAATCTCCTCCAGCGGCTATCCACTGAATACCGGCGTAAATCAAGTTAACAAGTAGCAACACTCCAGCCACAATGGCTACCACGGTTAGCAGTGAACTAATAATCGAAAAAACAACACCGCTATTATCTCCTGGTTTATTCATGTTTTCTCCGAATGGTAAAACTTTTGAACCTTCTTCCCTAAGATTAATTTCTGGTTGAACGGCTGCGTCTGCGAGTAAGTTTTGGATCATAAAAAAAGAGTTAATTTGTTGCTTGATGAGTTAATTAGTTGGAAAAGTAAGGTGAAGAATATCAAACTCATCTCCAAATAATAATTGGCCAATAAAGCCAACAATCACAAAAGAAGCCACGAGCAAAACCAAGCCAATCGTGGCGTTGGTAAATCTAGATTTAGCCTTTTCAACACCTTTGGTATCATCACCACTGGTTAACCACTCATATGAGGCAATAATAAAAAACAAGACCACGACGAAGGCGCCAACACTAATGCCTATTCGCCAGATTCGTACAACATATTCAGCAAAAAGCACACCACTAGTTGCCTTTTCTGGATTTTTACCCCACTCTCCAATAACTGGATTAATAATCTGACCATCGGTGCTGGTTGATTCATCAGCAAAAACAGCTGAAGCAAAAAATTTATTAAAAAAATCCATAAAAGAGTTAAGCATATTATTTTTGTAAATTAAAGATGATAATTTATTTGTTATTAAAAAATTTTTTTAAACTTAGCCTAATCCATCAACTAAGTTTCCTGGATGTATTTTTTCTAAAATCTCTCCAATATTAATAAAGTCGATACCGATCATTGAGCCAATCAGGCCAATGACACCATAAGATGCCACAACAATGACCAAACCAACAACAGCATTCATGATTCTAGTTCTTGCCTTTTCAGCCTTGCCAGTATCATCGCCTGCTGTAATCCAACCAACCGCTCCTAAAAAAAAGTTTAAAATAAAAAACAGACCAGCCAAAGTAGTTAAGATTCCAATTACATTGGAGATACCTGTCGCTAGTATCTTGATTAATCCTGGGTTGGTGTCAGCGCCTTCGGTGTAAGCGTCAGTGGGGGGCTGAAACCCATCATTACCAAACTGTCCTGTAAGTTGTATTAAATTTGTTAAGATTTTTATTGAGGTCATATCGGTTTTGGAGTTGGTTAAAATCGACGATTTAATAAGTGCGTAGTTCTGAAAATTAGGGTTTAATTAATAGTAAAAAGTGCTGGGTTAAGAATAAACCCGGCGTCTCCAAAAATTAAGTAACCAACCACACCCGCAAGAGTATATGACAGAGCTACTACAGCTAGACCAATGATGCTGTTGGTAATTTTTGCAGACACCTTTTCAGTTGCGCCAGAATCTCCTGACGAGTTGATATAAAGCCAACCAGCTGAGATAAGATTAAACATGACCCAGATTCCAGCCGCAACAGTGATTAGCCTAATAATGTTGGAAAGAAAAAGGATGATGCCAACTTGTCCTCCCACTTTTTCAACCTCAGCTTGATATTTATTTACTCCCGGAGGCGGAGCAATCTCACCAAAGATGCTTGTGGTCTCATCATCTGCTAAAAGTGTTTGAGGCATAGCTAAAGAGATTGTCACAAAAATGGTGAAGAAAGTCAAAGTTTTATGCCAGCAACTATTTAAGGAATTTGAAGACTTTTTTTTCATAAACTCAGTATTTTAATTTTTGGTATTAAACTTTATTTAAATGAGTGTCTTTGGTTTCTAGATAGGTATCTTTGGTATCTGGATGGGTATATCTGCCCCAGTAATAAGTTTGATAATTTGGATAACCCAATACGCAGAAAACATCACGACAAAGCCAATGACTGCACCTGTGACCAAGTTCTTTGCCTCCTCTTTACCTTTTTCACTATCTTTAATATAACTCAAGCCCGCCAGGATGATAAGAAAGAGGATAACAATACCTGCTAACAAAAAAAGATTACTCACCACTAAGTTGACGATCGTACCAGGAGTGTCATAAACTTCTGATACTTTTTGATTGTTTCTTAATAAGAGCTGATCGCCTAGCTTCATTGGCTGGTCAGCACCATTGACCAAAGGCAACTGAAGGTGTTTTTGAAAAAAACTTGTCATCTTATTAGTTATAATATCATAAAGAAAAATAAAAGTTAAAACTTAAAATTAAAAACTTGAAAAGTGCATGATGGGTAGTGCAAGTTAAGTTGCGAGCTGACGTTTTTTTAAATTGTTAACTATTTTATTTTTTTCATATGTTCCTCCACAAGATTTATCTTGAGCATTTTCGCTTATTTTCTAACCTACTTCTTGAGTTCAAACAACAAGTAACCGTGTTTAAGGCGCCAAATGCCAAGGGAAAAAGTTCTGTTATTGAAGGTATTCGCTTACTCTCAAACGGCACTAGTTTTCGTGCACACAAACCTGATGAGATGATCCAGTTTGGGCGAGAGTTGGGTAGGGTGAGAGGTAAGGTCTATAGTGATATCTCCTCTATTAACAACAATCTAGAGCTGGCAGGTTTAGATGAGCTAGAGCTGTCAGTTCTCATTACTCGAGGAGAGGTTAATGGACGTCGCACTCTTAAACAGCTTTTCAGTGTTAATGATAATCGTAAACGAAAACGTGACTTTTCAGGAAAGTTATTAACGATCGTGTTTAGACCTGAGGATATGCGTTTGGTTGAAGGCTCGCCATCGCGCCGGCGCAATTTTCTAGATGAGATTTTGCAGTTAACCGATAAAAACTATGATTTCTCACTTGATAAATACACCAAAGCCTTACGCCGTCGCAACAAACTTCTCTCGCTGATCAAAGACAATCGGCAGTCGGTTGAGTCTCTGACTTACTGGGACTTAACCTTGATCAAGCATGGTGAACTTTTGCAAAAAAAAAGACGTGATTTAATTAGTTTTATCAACTCTAATGTTGACCCTCCCTTACCCATGCGCTTGGAGTACCAGCCCTCATTGATTAGTGAAAAAAGAATCTGGAATCACCGCCAGGCTGAGATTGCCACCGGTTTTACCTTGATTGGTCCGCATAAAGATGATTTTGAGATTTTACTGGGCGTGTCAACAAAGAAAACCTCTACAAAAAATTACATGCCAATCGAGTCTTATGGCTCTCGTGGCCAAAAAAGAATGGGTGTGATTTGGCTTAAGAAAGCAGAGCTGAGTTACCTAGAAGAAAAAACTGGGCAACTCCCAGTATTGCTGTTAGACGATATTCTTTCTGAGCTAGATAAAGAAAATCGGACAAGAGTTTTTCAGTTAATAGGGGAAGAGCAGGTGGTTATTACCACTGCTTCCGAAGACTTGATTAACGAGATTATAAGCAAACTTGAGGAGGTGAAGGTTATAGATTTGGAAAAGGTGTTAAAGACAAAGGTAAATTAAAAATCGTCTATTAAGGGGTAGAAATTATTGTTTTTTTATTTGAGTCCACAAAACTTCTGGTATCGCCTCAACCAAGCTTGAAGCATTAAAAAACGGTCCTGTTTTTTTAAACAAACAATCTCCTGCCAACTTGTTAATATGACTGGCGGTAATCATACTAGGCAAAACCTCGTTGTTGGCATATAACCCGGCCAATAATCCAGCCAAAACATCACCAGTTCCACCTTTAGTCATACCTGCATTTCCTCCCCTAATTAAAAAAACTTTTTCTTGATGGACGATAATGTCAACCTGGCCTTTTAATAAAATTGAGGCATTATTCAGTTCTTGGCTTAGTTTTTGCAAAGAGTTTGTCTTTTTTAACATTGTTTTCTCGGTCTCAGTCTCGGCCTTAGTCTCAATCTCGGTCTCAACAACAACCCCAGCTTTTTCTGCCACAATCATTAACTCTTGATAATGAGGCGTAATAATACAGTTTTCATTTAGCAACTTTATATCCACCATTTGCAAAGCACCTGCATCAACTACCCATTTTTTATCAGGAAACTTGGCTAGCAAGTAATTAACGATCTTCTGAGTATCGCTTTGCCAGGTTTGATCGTTGGGAGGATTGTTGAGATAAAACTGCGCGGACTTATTATCAAAATCAGGATTAATTTTTTGCCTCTCCATGCCAGGACCAATCAGAATACAGTCTGCCTCCAGCGCATAACTTTCCACTTCTTGTCGCGCCACCACAATACCGTTCCAAAAATACTGTTTCGCCTGTTGAATTAACTGATTATTGCCCGGCACAGAACAGTAAAAAACCATATCAACAAGTTTAGAAGCAATATCAAGGCTCCAGCGACTGGCTGAGTGAAACAGCTGTGAGCCTCCAATAATCAGCAACTTGCCATTTTGCCCTTTATGCGAGCTTGATAAAGGCAATCTTAATTTTTGGAGAGACTTATTTATTTGAGCTTGCGACAGCGGAGTCAACATAAATTTAAGCCAGAACTATTTTTTAGTTTTACTTTCCTCTTCATAGGTTTTCTCAAGTCTTTTCTCGATTTTTGATAACTGCATTGTCACTAGGACAGCCAGAACAGTTACCACTACTGCGTAAACCAGCAAAGAAATAATACCTCCACCTTCGCCTAAAATGGGAGTGAGGTAGTGTGCGATCGCGGACTTAATCAGCTCATTCCAGGCAAGGGCAACCACCAAACTAAAGCCACTGGTTGCCAAGACAACCATGTTTTGAATGATTGCTAAAGGTAGTTGCTCGATTTTATCAGGAGTTTTAATTTTTGACATTTTTCTCTCTAATTTTTAACTGTAGCTATTATACAATACTTTGTCAGTGTTCTTTTCTCAGCTCTCAAGATTTTTAATAAAATTTAATCCTGCAAATTTTGCAAAAATAATATACAATACGGTAGTTAATTAAATTAAGTAATTAATTAAAAATTTCATCTTGAAGCAAGATGTTTAAACCTAATTTTGAGATAACCAGCAACCTTTTAACTTATGTGAGCGCGGTTGAGTCAGCTCGAGCTTTAATCGACCACTCTCCGCTAGTTCCTGCCTGGGAGGCAAAGTTTAAAAAAGATGCAATGGCGCGCACCATTCACTTTGGGACAAAGATTGAGGGTAATGATTTAACTCAAGATCAAGCTCAAAGAGTGACTCGATTAGAGTTGGTTGATGATCCTGAGGAAGTGGCTAAAAAAGCTGGCATTATTGCTCGCGAACGCGATGTGCAAGAAGTTCTTAACTACCGCAATGTCATTAACTGGATTGATGCGCAAGACCCTCAACTCTCTAAAGATTTATTCTCTGAAAAAACACTAAGTCATCTTCATGGACTTACCATGAATAATTTACTAATGGAGGATCAGATTGGTCGCTATCGGCGCAAACAAGTGATAGTGAAGGGCGCGGGAGAAAGCGCAAACAAAATAGTGTTTAGACCGCCTGTATCAGTGGAGGTTCCATATTTAATCGAGGATTTTTTTAAATGGTTAAATCATTCTGATTCAAAAAAGATTCACCCGATTTTTCGCGCTGCCATTACACATTATCAGCTTGTTTATGTTCATCCTTTTATTGAAGGCAACGGTCGCACTGCTCGCGCCATGACTACGCTCGTACTTTATGCGTCAGGCTATGATTTTAAACGGTTTTTTTCAATTGAGGAGTATTTTGACGGAGATGTTGAGAGTTATTACAGCGCCCTGCAGTCAGTTCAGCAAACTGAAAAATCAGATATGACTTATTGGCTGGAATATTTTTGTTATGGACTGGCAATCGAGGTTGATAAGGTTAAAGAAAAAGTGCTAAAGCTTTCTAAGGATTTAAAGATGAAAAAGGAGTTGGGACGTCAGGTGGCTTTATCAGAAAGACAGATTGTAATTTTAGAGTTGTTGCAAGAGCAGGGAGAGATTAGCTCGATTGATGCTCAAGATTTGCTACCCAATGTCTCGGTTGATACAATTCTTCGAGATCTGAAAGACTTGATTGAAAAAGGAGTGATCAAGAAGCATGGTGTGACCAAGGGAGTGACATACAGTTTAATGGACAGATAAAGATCAAAAGTCAAAACAAAATAATAATGTAAAGCTTACCTGGTTTTCCCTGTTAATGCGGACTTTTGAGATCTGGTTTTTTATATTTTAACTTTTTAATTAATCATGCAATTTTCCAGTTTTGCTCATTATTTAGATCAACTAGAACAACTCAACTCACGACTCGAGATGACATCACTTTTAGCTGAGTTGTTTAAAAAACTTGAAACAGAAGAAACTCCTCAGGCGTGCTACTTAATGTTGGGTGGTTTGGTTCCAAGCTACCAATCGTTAGAGTTTGGTATGAGTGAGAAACTCACCATGCGAGCCTTAGCCAAACTGTTAAACTGTTTAAATCAAGATGAGCCTTTGTCTTCACCAGGATTATTTAATGAATCAGACGACAGCCTCTACCTAAAAAAAATTCAGCAAAAGAACAAGGAACTGGGTGATTTGGGTTTAGTGATTGAGGAACTGGTAAAGGATTTAAACTTAAACCCAGAACAACTAACTATCCTGGAGGTGCATCAGGCATTATCAAGGATCGCTCAAGAGGAAGGTGAGGGCTCTCAAGAGAGAAAGATTGTTCAAACGCAACAGCTGTTACAAAAACTTGATCTAACCTCAATCAAGTTTGTGACACGAATTATTATTGGCAAGTTGCGACTTGGGTTTTCTACCATGACCATGATTGATGCTCTCTCTTGGGCGCGTTTGAACAGTAAGACTGACAGTAAAAAGATTGAGGCTACTTATCAAAAAAAAGCTGATATTGGCCAGTTGGCTCAGGGTTATCTGCAAACTCAAACCGATCAAGAGGTGCAACAGTTTTTTAACAACTACCAGGTGCAACTAGGTATTCCGGTTTTACCTGCATTGTGTCAGCGACTTAACACTGCTCAGGAAATTATTGAGAAGATGGGCAGAGTGATGATGGAGCCTAAGTATGATGGCTTGCGTACGCAAATTCATGTTGATAAAAATAATCAAAAAAATTCTTATCAAGTTTTTACGCGCAACCTAGACAATGTCACCCATATGTTTCCTGAGCTTGAGAAATCTTTGTTGCAAATTAAAGCAAACAACTGCATTTTAGATGCTGAAGCGATTGCTTATGATCCAAAAACTAAAGAGTTACTACCTTTTCAAGAAACCATTACTCGTAAACGAAAATATGGCATTAGTAGACAATCTAAAAAAGTACCGATCAAGTTTTTTGTGTTTGACATCTTGTTTTTAGACGGCAAATCCTTGATTAATGAAAAGTTAGCCAAGCGCAAGCAAGTACTAGCTCAGACCGTGCGGTCCAATGATGTGATCGAGTTAACCGAGTTTAAGATTACCACTGATCCAGCAGAGGTGCAGAGTTATCACGCTCGTCAGTTACAACTAGGTTTAGAAGGGGCATTAATAAAAAAGGTTGACTCGGTTTACCGCTCTGGTCGCAAAGGTTGGCGCTGGGTAAAGATCAAAGAAGCAGAGGGCACACGGGGTAAACTTAACGACACTCTAGACTGTGTGGTCATGGGGTATTACCGAGGCAAGGGTAAAAGAACCCAGTTTGGTATTGGAGCATTTTTGGTCGGTGTGTTAAACAAAGAGAAAAAGGTTAAAACTATTGCTAAAATCGGCACCGGCTTAACCGACAAGGAGTTTAAACATATTAAACAGCTGGCGGACGATAACTTTGCGAAGGTCATGCCTCAGCAGTATGACGTTCCTAAGGAGTTAAAACCTGATGTCTGGGTGGCTCCAGCAATCGTGGTAGAGATTGCGGCTGACGAGCTAACAGCTTCTCCCTTACATACAGCAGGTAAAGCCTTGCGTTTTCCTAGATTGGTGAAGTTTAGACAAGACAAAGATTGGGAACAGGCAACCGGGTTGGATGAGTTGGCAGGGATTGCAGAGGCAAAGTAGACTTAATCTTCATCAATCAACGACCATATTTTTTTTGCTTTTTTTAACTGTCTAGCTGGAGCTTGCTTGAGAAAAAAGTCAGCTTTTTTAATAAAATGAGCAAACTTATTTGGTTGATGTTTTTCGTAAAAATCTCCTCCTAACATGGGATATTTGTTAAAGTTCTCCATATCACCTTTTATTAGCAAATAGAGACGACTTTCTAAAAAAGTTCTTGATATCTTAAGAGTGCCTTCTTTTTCTAAGCGTCTCATGTTGTAAGTATATCTGGGCTCTCTCAGGCATTTAAAAACAAATCCGGCCTCCTCTAAATCTTTAACAAACTCACCATCTTCAATGTACTTAATCTTTTCATTAAAAGACACAGTCTGAAAGATGACTTTCTTAGCGCCGATTAAGGCGCCCAAAGCAGTGTTGTTTAAAGTGCTTAAACCAAAGTTTATTATTTGGGCGGTTGGTTTATGCCGAGTGGGGTAGCTACTCACATCAAGCCAACAAGTAAAACCATCCATTTTAGGATTTTTCTCAACTTGATGTTTAAGTTCTAGTAAAAAATCATTAGGCAAGATATTGTCAGCATCCATAAAAATAATCCAGTCAGCTTTTGCTTGTTTTGCGCCTAAATTACGTTGAAAACTGACATTCTTTTTTTTGGAGATGTATGTTTTAAGGCTGAGATGTTTTGAATAATCTTTTGCGATTTCTCTGGTTTTATCCTGAGATTGAGCGTCAACATGAATAATCTCAAAATCTGAAAAGGTTTGAGCTTTTAAACAACCAAGAAGTTGTGGAAGATACTTTTCCTCATTAAGGGTGGGGATAACAATCGAGAAGATGGGCTTGTGGTTGGCATAACCTTGACACGGTATGAGGTTCATATTTTGCAGTATAACAGATAAAAATAGAGGCTCGCAAACATTCCAAGAGTTGATAGAATAAAAATATCTATTTTCGCTTACTTGATTGGTTTTTTCATATTGTTTATGAAAAAGATAATTATCGGTCTGGGTAATCCAGGTAAAGAATATCAGCAAACTCGCCACAACGCTGGGTTTATGTTTTTGGATTATCTACAAACTCGGTTGTCTTTACCCGCCTTTTCTTTGAATAAAAAAATTCAAGCAAAAGTGTCTGTGATGACAAACCTCTTACTGGTTAAACCTCAAACATTTATGAATTTATCAGGTGAAGCAGTGAAAAAAACCCTGATGTACTTTTGCGACAACCTTACCCAGGCAACTCAGCAGTCAGAATTATTTAACAATCTTTTTATAGTCCACGATGATCTGGATTTAGAGGTTGGTCAATACAAAATTCAGCAAGGTGTTGGTCCCAAACAACACAATGGTTTGTTGTCGATTTATCAAGTTTTGGGAACTCAAGGTTTTTGGCATGTTAGGATTGGTGTTGATGATAGAGACGGATCAAGAGTTTTGCCCTCTGAAAAATATGTTTTGCAAAAGTTAACCAAGACTCAACTCAGCGCTATAAAAGAAGTATTTGAGAAGATCACAACAGAAATTAAAGATTGAAAGATGATCGCCTTGATTGAGTGGCGAGTTTTTTTAATAGTATTGACCACTCAGCGCATATTTTTTATTTTTTAATCTGGAATTTATATGTCTATTTTTATCAACCTTTACCACCGTCTTAAATTTAACGTAACCCGTCGCCGTCGCAACAGGCGTTGGCTAGCCTTTGGTTTATTTTTTCGTAACACCGCCGAGAGTTTGAGTAATTTTTATAAACCAGTTTTTTTATATCAAGTGGGTCAATCTTTACCCATCCTCGAAACCGGCTTTAGTGATATTCAAAAGGGCATGATCATGATCAGTTTTTATTACCTAACTCAAAGACTGGTGAGCGGGATCGTGAATTTTTTTCAGGCCTCGGTGACTTTAAAAATTGGTCATGGTCGATCCATGCTCATCGGCAATTTATTCAAAGCCTTGTGGTTGTTGTGTTTAACCTATGTGCAAAAAACACCATGGCTTATTGTGCCCTCAGCGATCTTGGCAGGCATTGAGACGGGCTTTTACTGGCAGTCTCACAACACCCTAGTATGTCGCCTCTCTTTAGAAAAAGAGATGGGAAAAAGTTTAGCTGGTTTTAAATTTTTAAGCAACTTTGTCACCATGCTGTCTCCTTTTGTTGGCGCAATGATCGTTAATTATTTTGGATTTAACTACTTGTTTTATGCCAGTATTTTGCTAGTTTTGGTGGCCGTTGGTGGCATAATCCAACTGGAATTGGTAGATGAAAAAGATGAGGTTAACTTAAAAGAATATCTTGGTTGGATGCGCGAAAAACCTTTTTTTCGACTTGCATTATCACAGATGGGTCACTATTTTTATGACATCAGCATTATATTGTGGCCACTTTTTGTATTTTTAATCATGACCGACATCGTTAAGGTGGGCTATATTTATACCATCTCTCTCTTTTTTGCAATGCTGATCAGTCTCTTTACTGGTCATGTGCTTGATAAAAAGAAAAAGATTAAACTCCCTTTTATTATTTCTGGAGGCATACTATCCACCATGACCATGTTGAGGATGTTGGTGGGCAGTCCTTGGGATATCGTGATTGTTGACTCGAGTAATCGTATGCTCGGCAATTTTTACTGGTTGGTGCATGAAAAGATTATCTTTAGTCGAGGCAGAGGGAGCCAGGACTTTTCGTATTTTGTGTACCAACAGGTGAATCGATCTTTGGCCGCGATTGTTTTTTGGACATTATCCTTGATCTTTTTTTTAGTACTGCGATTAAACTGGACAGGCTTGTTTGGTTTGGGGGCCTTGGGGGTATTGATGAGTATGTTGGTTAGAGAAAAAAAAGAGTAGTAAAAAGAGTAGTAAAGAGTAGTAAAGCCTCAAGACCTTAAAACTATTTGTTGAGAAGATTTAAAACTATATGCCTTGTAAAAAGAAAAAAACGAAAAAAGGTTTTCAAAGCGCTCAGTCCTTGTTTGTTCAATATGAGCCTAAAGAAGATCAGAAATACATCACCCGTGAGTTTCAAGATTTTGGCTATCGCTTGGCGCAAGAGCTAGACGACTTGGAACATAAGAGCCTTTATATAAAAATGGCAAAGGAGGAAAAGCGTGAGTTGTTGGAGAGGGCTTTATCATTTGTGTCTGATGCTCAGGCAAAAAATAAGGGAGCGCTTTTTATGTGGAAAATACAACAAATTAAAAAGTTAAACAAAACTCAAAAGATATAATTAAATCCAAGTCTTGCGAGGGTTAATAATTATTTTTGGATGGATTAAAATTATCATTTTTTATACTTAACAGCAATAATTACAGCAATAGTTTGTTGCCTGATAGAATTAAGTTAAAACCTTAGTAAAGTTGTTAGGCAATTTTATCAAGAAGTATGTATCTTTAATCTTTTAAGCCTTACTTAAATCTTTTACACCTCACTTTATTCTATGCCTAAACCCACACTTGTTTTTATTATTGCTTTAACCATTATTGCAGGTTTACTAGGGTATAACTATATTGCTACACCTTTTTATCACACTCAGGAAACTGAAACCCAACATGGAGATGATACTCCATTTGATTTAGAAAGCCTGATAGATTCTCGGAAAAGAACCCTAAACCAACTTTCTGCAGAACAAAAGATTGCTCAAATAATGAGTTTTCCTCACAAGGTTGGCTCACTTGTGGAGTATTCTGCCCAAACAACCCAAACAACCCCAGTGATCCAAACAACCCAAACAACCCAAACAACCCAAGCAACCCAAGCGACACCAGAAGTAGTGAGTGGCTTGGTCCAAGATTCCACTTTGTCTGACCCCACCTTGTCCGACTCCACCTCAGCACCAGACTCACTCTCATCACCAAACTTAACCCCATCTCCAGATTCAACCCCATCTGCTTCAGCCCATCTTAATCCATTCTTACAACTTCAAGATTTTCAACCTGGAATAATTACTTTTTTTGGTTCAAAAATCAGTTGGGATCTGGCGGTTCAAGAAATCAAGGAGATTAAGCAGTTGTTCATCGACCGCCCGATTCAACCCTTGCTGGCTATTGATCACGAAGGCGGTTCTGTTCAACGGTTCTCCGGAGATGGTTTTACTGTTTTGCCACCCTGGAGACAACTATGTCAGGAAACTCAAATGTCGCGTCAGGAAAAATTATTAGAGTCAGCACACGAACTCCTAGAGTTGGGTATCAATATTGTTTTTGCGCCAGTGGTGGACCTGAACAGCTCGGTTTTAAGCAACCGTTCTTGCGCAGATGAGCGCAACCTTATCTCTGCCTCTCGTAATTATATTGAGATTTTTGGCTCGAGAAATATTATGTCGGTGATCAAACATTATCCTGGTTTGGGTTCATCAACTCGTGATCTGCACAAACTTCCTGATGAAATTACACTTAATAATCAAGAGTTAGAGATTTTTAACAACTTACTTTCACACTATCCCACGATCGGGTTGATGACCTCTCATGCGCAAGTGGTTGATCGTTTTAACGGTCTGCCATGTTCATTAAGTCAGGATTGTATAGATGAAATAGCTAAGAAAAACATTACTACTGTTATTTTTTCTGACGCTTTAGAGATGGGTGCTTTACAGAATTTTTATGCAGAAGAACGAGCCGACGACGAGGCTATCTTGGAAAGCACTCAATCAGCGGTTGTTTCAGAAAATTTTCTTGAAACCTCGAAAGAGTTAGATGATTTATCTCGAGTTTCATATTTGGCCCTTATGGCTGGTAATCATGTCTTGGTTTACGGTGAAGGCGTAGAGTATGAGCAACTCAAGGAAGTTAAGCTTCAACTAGCAAAGTTATATGAGCAGGATGAGGTCTTTGCCCAAAAGGTTGACCAGGCTGTGTTGAAAGTGTTAGGTTTGAAAAAAATCGAATAAACTCAAATGTCTAACCTCAAATCTCAATATCCAGAAATTTTTCCGACAATTCTTCAACATCTTAAGCTGAAGCTAGCTCTTTTTGCGGTTTACCTCTTGCCCTTATTTTTTTTCATTAAACCCTGGACTCAATATTTATTTTTTATTCTTGGAGGCTTGTTAGGAATCGGTTTACTGGTCGCTGATGAGCTTTTTTTAAACCGGTTTTACAACGAGACCGATGAGCTGGAACTAGAGAGTAGTCAAGAACCCTTAACCTCCCAGTCGAGCAACCCCACCTTTCTCGCTACTCGCTCGACATTATTTTTAATAACCCTGTTGCCTTTAGCATTTTTTGTTGTTACCTCAACAGGCAGTTGGCTTGGTATCGGCTTAATTATGGGTTTATTGTTTGGCTTGTTACACGAGATGTGGCAGTTGCGAGGCAACCCCCGGCATTTTAATCAGCGATTTTGGGGACAGGTAAAAACTGAGTTACAAGAAGAGAAGATTAACCTAGTATTAATCTTTAGCATCTGTTATTTTTTATTTTTAAATTTATTTTTTTTAAGATAATTTATTTAAGCACTGTGGCTTAAAATTTTCATGTTAAAAACTATCTTGACCGTTTTAAGCATTGTTGTTTTAGGAGCTGGAGTGTTTTGGGTTGTTAATTTACCAAAATCAGAGCCAGACAGTATTGTTTCTCAACTGTCAGCCTTGCCTGATCACTCATTAACTTTTTTAGAACTGGGCGGGACAGTTTTTCAAGTTGAGGTAGTAAATACCTCCGCAAGCATTGTGAAGGGATTGAGCGAGCGTGATAAAATCGGTAGCGATGGCATGTTGTTTGTCTTTAAACATCCAGATATTCATAAGTTTTGGATGTTAGATATGCAGTTTGAGTTAGATATTATCTGGATTGCTGATGAAAAGGTGGTTGGTTTTGAACTAAATACTACCAAGCCTCAGGACGACTCAAAAGAACTGCAGATCTATCAACCAGGCCAGGTGGTTGATCTGGTACTAGAGGTTAACGCTGGATTTGTAGATCAGCATCAAATAAAAATTGGGGACGAGTTGTTGTTATTACAGCCTTGACTTTTTCACCCTGATGATAACTTTTGCCACTCAGTAAAAATCTCAGCATCAACTTTTGAATTTTAACTTTTAACCTTTTGTATAGTATGATTAGAGAGTATGTCTCAACACCGCCTTGCCCAAGAATTTCAGCAAAAGATTAAAGAGTTTTTAATCACGCCCTCAGCCATAGGTGTTCACCATGACGTAGAGCAACAACCTGAGCCAACTTCTCAAGTCTCCGCTGATCAACTAAACCCAACTGCGCCATCTGAAATTACTACAACCGATAAGTTAAAGTTACTAGAGGAGGTTATGGATGAGGTTGAGAGCGCTCAAAAAGAGCCGGTTTTAAGGGAAAACCTTGATAAAAATATTGATAAAAATGCTCAAGCAGTGTCAGTTGACCAAACTCAAGATTTAACCAATCAATCTGGTTTGAACGGCTCTGCGCAGTCAACTCAGTCTGCACCGATGCCGGCCTCACGCAAAGAAACGGTTGAGGGAAGAGGGCTTAACTTGACAGAACAAGCCCCGAGTATTCAGTTTGTGGAAGGAGAAAAAAGTCCTGAGCTGTCTCCTGAAGTAGAAAGTTTTATTCAACAAGTGCAAAAAGAAGAGACCGCGCCAAAGGAGATTGTTATTGCAGATGCTCAGGACAGCATGGCATCAGACGATCAATACGTGTCAGAAAGAGTAGTAGTCTTACCTATTACTCCAGAAATTCAAAAGAAAGGAAAAAGAAAAAGTGTCAAGTTTAGTATTCGTTGGTTGGTAGAATGGAGTCAAAAGATTATCAAGATGTTTCAAGGCAAGGTAGTATATCGAGAGGAGCAGGTATAAAAATATTTAGGATAATATTTAGCATTAAGTGTTTACCCAGATTTAAAAAAGAGTGCGAGGTTAACTGATCATGTTTTAAAAACTTGTTTTACTATAGATTGAACAAAACATTATGTATTTAACAAAATACTTTACCAAATATTATCTGGAAAATACGTTGCTAAACACTTAATATTATCTTTGAGTTTTAATCTATGCAGATCACCACCGAAGCTTCTAATCAACTCATCTCACAACTCACCGTGATTTTATTTAGTTTAATCTTGGGTGTGGTTTTGTTGGCTATTTTAGTAGCCTTCACCTACATGATTTTACAGTGGCTTAAAAATCGTAAACGTCAAGATTATGCTCTCAGTTTTGTCACTTTATTAGTAAAACTGCCCAAAGATAATGAGATTAAAATCGATGCAGCCGAGCAGATGTTTGCTGGGCTTTACTCACTTAATAAAGGTGGTTTTTCTTTAACTAGATCGCAGGATATTGTGGCGTTCGAGATCGTGGCTTTAAAAGAAGAGATTGCTTTTTATGTGAGTTGTTCGCGCAAGATTCAAGATCATGTTGAGAAGCAGATTAACGGCGCTTATCCCCAGGCATATATTAAAGAAGTTGATGAGGTTAATATTTTTAATGAAGACGGTCGAGTCGCCTTTGCAAGTTTAAAAAAAGATAGTGCGGATTATCATCCAGCAGAGATTTACAAAGATTTGCCCACTGATGGTATGTCTTTAATCACCACTGCCATGTCCAAAATGCGAGAAACAGAAGGCGGGGTTTTGCAGATTTTAATTCAACCAGTGCCAGGTAAGTGGCAAAAAAAAGGCCGTTCTTATATTACTGAAAAAAAGAAAAAAGAGGCTGATCCAGAGAAAGCAAGTTATGACCATGATCCTAAGGAAATGGAGGCTATTAGTGATCAGGTGTCGCATCCAGGCTTTCGTACCTCTATCAGGATAGTGGTATCTGCTTCTACAAATGACGAGGCAGAAACTCACTTAGGAAATATAACCGGTGCTTTTGCTCAGTTTACCTCCGCCTACAACAAGTTTAAAAAAACCAAGGTCTTGATCAAGCATCTGTTTGTGATTGATTTTATCTATCGATATATGCCTTTGTTTAAGTTCAAAACAAGCATCTTAAGCACGGCAGAGTTGGCAACCGTTTTTCATTTTCCCAACAAAACCGTTGAGACCCACCACATTAAGTGGCTGACCGCTAAAAATGCCCCAGCGCCTCAAGAAATTCCTGACGAGGGTTTATTTATTGGTGAGTCTTATTATCGAGGCGAGCGACGCAAGGTGTATATGAAGTTAAATGATCGCCGACGCCACATGTATATTGTTGGTAAAACCGGTACTGGAAAATCAGAGTTTTTAAAGCAGATGATCTTGCAGGATATTGAAGAAGGTAAGGGTGTGGCCGCGATCGATCCTCACGGTGATTTTGTTGAAGATATTTTAGAGCTGATGCCTCCTGAGAGAGCCGAGGATGTGATCTATTTTAATCCTTCTGATAGAGAACGTCCCATGGGCTTAAATATTATGGAGGCTTATTCAGAACAGGAGCAACATTTTGTGGTGAGCTCGATTATTAACTTGATGTATAAGTTATATGATCCGCATCGGACCGGTATTATTGGTCCGCGTTTTGAGCACGCGATTCGTAATGCCATGTTATCGGTGATGAGTCGAGAAAACTCCACCTTTATTGAGGTGGTACGTATTATAACTGATGAAAACTTTGTTGTAGAAACCTTGCCTTATATTAAAGACCCGGTGGTAAAGCGTTACTGGACCGACCAAATCGCTCAAACCAGTGATTTCCATAAGTCTGAGGTATTGGATTACATTGTGTCCAAGTTTGGTCGATTTGTGACCAACAAAACCATGCGAAATATTATTGGTCAGCCCAAAAGCGCGTTTAATTTTAGAAAAGCAATGGATGAAAAAAAGATCTTGCTGTGTAATTTATCCAAAGGTGTGTTGGGCGAGGAAGATGCTAAGTTTTTGGGTTTGATCTTGGTGCCTAAAATCTTGACTGCTGCCATGAGTAGAGCTGATATGCCCATGGAAAAACGCGAAGATTTTTTCTTATATGTTGATGAGTTTCAAAACTATGCCACAGAAGATTTTGCTGTGATTTTATCAGAGGCTCGCAAGTACAAGCTTAACTTAATTGTAGCTAATCAATATATTGGTCAGATTGATGAAGATGTAAAAAATGCTGTCTTTGGCAACGTGGGCACCATGGTTTCGTTTCGAATTGGTGTCACCGATGCCAACTTTTTGCAACATGAGTTCACGCCTGTTTTTACCGAGACCGACCTCACCAATGTTGAAAAATACCATGTGTACATGAAGACCATTGTAGACAATGAGCCAATGACTCCCTTTAGCGTGTCTTTGGAAAAAGATATTGCAAAGATCGAGGCGCAGATGAATCCGAAGTTGGCTGAGATGATTAGAGAGCTGTCTCGGTTAAAGTATGGTAAGGATAAAGAGGTGATCGAGGCAGAGATGGCAGTGAGAGCAAGGTTGTAGCAAATAAGTTAAGATTAAAGATCAACTCATTTTTTCAGTGAGAACTTTTTTAGTTATAGACACTCTGTGTCATTTCTCTATAATATATGAATATGGATTCATGCGACTTTTGTACTTATCCTAAAAACGAGTGCGCCTGCAACAAAATGAACGAGTTGTCTTCATTGTTTAAGATAGTTGCGGAAAAAAATCGACTCAAGTTAATGTGTTTACTGCGTCAACAGGAGCTTTGTGTAAGCGCGCTCCAACCAATCGTTAAACTTGAGCAGAGTTTAATCTCGCATCATTTAGCTGATTTAAGAGAGGCTAATCTAGTGGTTGATAAAAAACATGGTCAAAGGGTTTATTATAGACTCACCAAGTTCGGAGATCAGTTAATGAAGTTATTTTTTGAGATAGATCTCACAACCTAGTTGTAAACTCGGTATAAAAAAACAAAAAACAAGGCTTGAAAATATATGAACGGCTGTTCATAATATCAAACATTATGCAAAATAAAAATCTATTTACAGGCGTAGTTATTTTAGTGATTGTTGGCTTGCTCGGAACGATCGTGATAACCAGCAACTCTTTTGGTCAAAAAAACGCGGTTGATCAAGTTAATAATCAATCTAAGTCTATTAGTGCTGAAAATAATGAGTCTGAAATTAATATTTTCTTTTCTGCCAACTGTCAATTCTGTCATGAAGTAGAAAGCTGGATTAAAAAAAACGCGATTGATGAAAAGATTAACATCAAGATCAAGGAAGTTACTTTTAATAAAGAGTATGCCAAAGAACTAGAGCAAGCCGCGATTTCTTGCCGAATTAATTCCAATCAAGTTGGTGTTCCTTTTTTGTTTGTTCATGATGAATGCTACATTGGAAAAATCGAGATTATTGATTATTTACAAAAACGAGTTGAGTTAGTCCAAGAAGAAGATCAGCTTGTTAAAGAAGAGATCAACTTAACACAAGACCAAGAAAAAGAACTAGACCAAGAACAAGGATTAAATGAAGAAGTTACTCAATAGATTATCAATCTTATTTTTATTAGTTTTTACCAGCTTGTTTTTACCGGCTCAGGTGAGGGCGGTGTGTCCAGCGTGTACAGTAGCTGTTGGTGCGGGATTAGGCGTCACTCGTTGGCTGGGCATTGATGATACCATTGCTGGATTATGGATTGGTGGCTTGTTTTTATCAAGCGCTATGTGGTTGGCAAACTGGGCCAAATCCAAAAACTGGAACTTATTTAAAAAAGAATGGTTTGCTGGCTGTTTTTTGTATCTGCTCTCAGTTTTAACCCTTTACTTTTTAGGCATTGTTGGTGATCCAGCTAACAAAATTTTTGGCATTGACAAGATTATTTTTGGAATAGTAATAGGAACTTTTCTTTTTGCTGGATCTGTAAAACTTGATCTATATCTGCGGTCGATTAACAATGATCAGGTTTTTATTTATTATCAAAAAGTAATTTTACCTGTGTTGTTTCTGTCGATTGTCAGTCTTATCTTGCATTTTTCTATCAATTAATAGTTTACAAATATGTCAAAATCAAATCAGTCAGAGATTCAGCAGTTTCTTGATAAAGTAAAAAAAATGGAAAAAGGTCATCAGCTTGATCTGTCTTCTGACGAAGATTTATCTATTGGTGTGATGAACCTGATCTCTATCGAGGAGCATTTCTTTTTTACCTACAATAAAACTAAAGATAAAAAATATCTAGACTTATTAAATGAGGTGCGCGAGATGCGCAAAAGCTTGCTTAAACGCATTATTAAAGATTATGAAGGCGAGGTGTGGTGCATTAGCAAACATTTGTTAGCTGCTTCAATGAGAGTGATGGAGGTTGGCACCAAGGCTTTAACCAAAGGCGATAAAAAAGATGCTTCTGAGTTGTTTGAAAAATCTTATCAACTATATAGTTTATTTTGGGGATTAAATTTAGGGGTAGTTAAGATGAAGGATGTCACTCATGAGACGAGTGATGAGATTGAGTTGATCTCGGAGGATGATCAGCCTAAAGTAAAAAGCAAAGTCAGTATCTTTGAAAAAATGGGCGAGTTTGTGCTCAAAGCAATTGATTGTTGCAAAGAATAAAAAAAGAAAAGGTTAAAGACTCAGGCTTGTTAAAAAAAGAAAACAAACTGGTAAATATTTTTATTCCTCATTTTCCCAATCCTCAACAACTTGCTTGCAGTACAAATAGCGAGCATACTCGATCGTTTTTTCATGAAGTGGTTTCTTAGCTTGATCTTCATCAACCTCAACTTGATCGCCAAGAATTTGTTGGACATGTTCTCCAGTTTCCTTTGCGCGGTCGGTTAAAACCTTTGTTTGTTCTAAATTTTCTTGCTGTAAAAAATTAAACATGTTGTAATCAAGATCTTTAAGAGGTGTGTTAACTAGCCAGCCTTGGGTGCCGGCAAAGTAGATGCCGTAAAGTATGGCTAAAATAACAAGGATGGTGATGATAATCTTGCCAATTAACTTCATTAATAAGACTAGTATAAGTTACAAACTTAAAAGTTTAAAGCGCGGATCTGGTAATGAAAACAGACAGATAATAAAAACAGACCTGTTATCTTGCCTTATTTGTTTTATTCATATCTCAACGCCTCGATCGGTGATAAGCGCGATGCCCTGCTTGCAGGGGCAGCGCCAAAGATTAACCCAACCGCGGTTGATACTCCAAACGCCAACAACACAGATTCTATAGTCACTTTAGCTGGAAATATTGGCTGAACAGCCAAAGACCCAACAAAGGCTAGACCTAAACCAATCACACCGCCTAGGATCGACAAGAAAGCAGCCTCGATTAAAAATTGAATTAAGATTTGGTTAGGAGTTGCTCCCAGGGCTTTACGTAAACCAATCTCTTTAGTTCTCTCTGTAACCGACACCAGCATAATGTTCATAATACCAATTCCTCCGACCAAAAGTGAGATGGCTGCAATCCCTCCCAGAGTAATTGTAATCATGCTTAGTATATCTTGAATAACATTTAATATCTCAGTTTGATCATATGCAGAAAACTCATCATCTTTGTAACGTTTTAGCATGTTTGCTTCAACAGCAGTAATGGCGTCGGCAATTTCTATATCACCCCTACTTTTAACAGTCATATCCATAATGTCATTGGTGTTGTAAATTCTAGACAGAGTTTCAAAGGGAATATAAATAACATTATCAAAAGATGGCCCACCAAAACCACCGCCCTTTTTTTCAGCCACACCGACTACGGTAAAGGTAACAGCACCGATTCTGACTTTTTTACTCAGAGGATCTACTTTACCAAACAACTCATCTGCAACCTCATGACCTAGCACCACCACCCGTTCTCCGTTTTCATCCTCACTGTTGGTAAACCAGCGTCCTTTATTTAAACTTGTAATTAAAACCTGATTGTAGTCAGCATTACTGCCGATAATGCTGGTTTGTTTAGTATTGGTTAAAAAACGAATCGTGTCAGATTGAGCATTATAATAAGCAACCTTTTCAACATATTGGCGTAATCGGCGCAACTCTTTAACATCAGTTTTATCAAAACTGAACGATTTAGCACGCAGTGCCGAGTTTTGAATCGAGCTAAAACCGCCTTCTTCACTAAACAGATTGCCTGGCGTGATATAAATATTGTTTGAGCCCAAATCTTCAAAAGATTGGACAACAAAGGCTTCCAAACCCTTGCCTAAAGAAATTAACATAACAACCGAACTCACACCAATAATTACCCCCAACATTGTCAAGGCGCTTCTAACCTTATTGGTAAAGATGGCTTTAATGGCGATGGCTAAAGTGTTGGTAAAATTCATGCGCGAAAGATATTGGAGTCCTTTAGTTTTTAATCTTTAAATTTATAAGGTGGCTTGTATTCAGCTAATAGTTGGCCATCACGCAAAGTAATAATCCTTTGTGCGGTTTTTGCTAAGTTAAGTTCATGAGTCACCAAAATAATGGTCCTACCATCTTTATGTAACTGTTGTAATAAACCCATAACTTCCTTGTTGGTTTTTGAATCTAGGTTACCGGTCGGCTCATCAGCAAAAATAATACTGGGATCATTAATCAAGGCACGAGCAATGGCCACCCTTTGTTGTTGACCGCCAGAGAGCTCGTTAGGCTTGTTTTTTAGTCGATCTCCCAGTCCAACTTTTTTTAACAAACTCTCAGCTCTTTGATGCCTTTCAGACATCTCAACTCCAGCGTAAACCAAAGGTAAGGCCACATTGTCAAGCGCGCTGGTTCTAGCTAGTAAGTTAAACTGTTGAAAAATAAACCCGATCTCTTGGTTGCGCAAACGAGCTCTTTGTACTTCATTATAACTAGTCACATCCTGACCCTTGAGAAATATCTTACCTTGTGATGGTTCAGCTAACATGCTGGCCACCTGCAAAAAAGTTGACTTGCCTGAGCCTGAAGGGCCGATTACTGCCACAAACTCCCCTTCATTAATAGTAAAGTCAATGCATTCTAAGGCGCGAATGAGTTGCGTACCCAGTTGATAACTTTTGCAAACATTATCAAGTTTAAGCACGGGTTGGGAGTTCGCCATCTTGTTAGCTTTTTTTTTCATTGTAGTTTGGCTGGGCCTGAAATGGGCCAGCACCTCTTAAATTTTTGGAATTAACACTAAATCTGATTCAGATAATCCAGAAATTATCTCAGCATACTCATCTGACTCAAGGCCAATCTCAACTTTTCGTTCTTCAACTAGACCGCTGTCATTGCGCACATCTACAAAAACATCATCATCCCTGAACTTGGTGGCAATCAAGGGAATAGTTAAGACGTTTGATTTGCTTTCCAACTCGATTAAAACCTCACCATTTAAGCCAAGGCGATACTTATTAAGCAAGTTTTTACCGATTTCTTGATTGTAAGAATCAGTATTACCTATGGCGTCCACACCTTCCCCTTCAACAACGAGCGGAAACTCAACATAAAAAATATTACCACCGGTTGTTTGAGTGCTGACATAAGCAATATAACTAACCTGAGTAAATAATGTTTCATTTGGGTAAGCGTCAAGTGCAATCTTGGCCGATTGGTTAACTGAAACTAAGGCTATATCTTCCTCATTGATCTCGGCTCTGAAGATTAAGGACCGAGGATCAACAACCTCGAAAAAATCATTAGCTGTGACTTGGGTGTGAGTGCTATTAACCGGTTGGTAAACCAAGATACCAGCAAAGGGAGCAGACATTGAGGCTTGAGAAACAGCAATGTCTTGAATCTCTACATCCAGAACAGTGTTACTAAGGTTCCATTGTTGTTTGTCAACATAGCGTTGTTCTGAGGTATCAAGAATCTCATCTTTAATATTGTCTTGTAAATCTTCCCAATCCCAGCGCTGTTGCATATATAAATTAAGAGATTTTTCCAGTCTTTTTTGCAAATCACGTTGATCAATATTGGCAATTGTTTGCCATTGTTTTACCCAGTCGCCCTCTTGAGCTCCTAGGTAGGTAATTTTGCCACCGGCAAGAAAACGCAGGCGCGCGCGACGTTTGGCATCTACTTGACCCGAAATATCTAAAGTTTGAGCAATATCGCGATATTGAGGATGTTCAAAGTTTTGATCAGGTTGCTGAGAGTGTTCTTGGCAAACAAAAAAGATTGCAACAACCGCAATCATTAGTGCTAGGAGTATGAATTTATGGCGTTTTTTGATAAAAGATGAGAGCTTGTTTAGCATAGTTGAGAAATAGAAATATAAGCAAAAGTAGCAATTATGGATTAAGGTTTAAAAATAAAAAGGTGCGCGCGTTGTGTTTAGCAACCTCGTCGTTTCAAAAAAGTGTGTTCGTTGTGTCTAGCAAGTGTCTAGCAACCTCGTCGTTTCAAAAAAAGTGAAAGCTCGCGATCGAACTTCGGACATATTTTACTATAGCAACTTCGTAACAATTTTTTTAATTAAGTCAGTACAATTTTTATAATCAATGATATCGTCGGCCACCCCGCCAACTGTAGTTGAGTAGGCCGCATCTATCCTTTTTATATAAATAATTCTTTTATTTTTCGCTTTTGCGTATCCAACTTCCAATCCAATTCCGACTTGTTTATCACTAAGCTCTGCAATTAGAATGTCGCATTCATCAATCTTCCCCAATACTTTAACCATCATTTCTTGATCATTCTTGAATTTTAAATGCTGATCGAAAACGAAAGAATAACCTTCAAAGCCAATTCTGGTTAAAGCTTTTTTAATCTCTAAATCCATATTTTGGAATTGCTCTCTTTTTTTGTATGAATATGAAATGAATACTTTTTTAGGCATAAAAATCATTCAAGGTTTTTATTATTAAATTTCTCACTTCTCCACTCGAAATTTCTGCTATTTGTAAGTCCTCCGGTAAGGAAGCGTCTACTCCCAGTTTTTGCTTAACTATCTCTTTCTCTGAGTCGTAAGAACTATGAGAAAAATTAACTCTTTCCAATACATCTTACTTTTCCATTTTCATTTTTTCCCACAATTCTGTTCCTGGATATGGTTTGAACTGGAACAAACTAATGTCTGTTAAACCTAATTCTTTCAGTTCCATAATAAAATTGTAGGTCTCAATGAGCTGCTCATTGGTTTCATCTGGGAAACCCATTATAAAAAAAGCTTTAACTTGCGAAATCCCAGAATTTTTTAGTTTATATACAGCAATCCTAACCTGATCTTTAGTAATACCTTTTCTAATTTTATCAAGCATCTCTTGATTTCCGCTCTCAACTCCCATAGCCAGCCTCCAACATCCGGAATCATGCAGATTTTTTAAGTCTTGATCTTGGAATTGATTGGCAATAATTGGTGCTCTCGTCATGCCTCTCCAATAAAAATCATCAGCAATTCCCATGTCTTGAATGCCATGATAAAATGCCGTAAGCTGACGCTGATTGGTGATTGCCATGTCGTCTAAAAAATGAACAGCATTCGCTCCATGCGCTACTGCATAGTCGATATCCTTCATTATTTTTTCAACTCCAGGATGAAAGAATGGTCTTTCTCCATATTTTTTTCCTACCAAAACTGGAGTTGAGCAAAACGCACAATCAAATGGACAACCTGCGGTCACATATAGCGATATTTCTCTAATCATTTCCCTTTTTCCATCAAAATTAATTTCTTTTTCAATTAGCGGATTTTCGATATATCTAAATTGATCGATAGTTGGAATATCCCTTAAAGGATAGCATTCACCATAA
>Ga0172382_10000779_pt1 | contig 58928 bp, 83 predicted proteins | sample Leawel138RmetaG_FD_122245 | JGI IMG/M metagenome (GOLD analysis project Ga0172382, IMG submission 122245) | Leachate microbial communities from a municipal landfill in Southern Ontario, Canada - Leachate well 138R metaG | ecosystem: Engineered > Solid waste > Landfill > Unclassified | place...
GCTCAGCGCCCCCACCGCCCCTCGGCCCCTCGGCTTATAGTACCTAAAGGGGTGCGGTACTCAGAATCACCCGCTAGGCCGCTTTTCCGGCCCGCTGAACGCTGATTCATGCCTGCCCCTATGCCGTATAGCTGAATCAATTCGCAGGCCCTCAGCGGCCCTTAAATCGGCTTTCCTGATTCATGGGGTGGCGGGCCTATCGGGCGGCCCTTGGCACGGGCAGGCATGGGGCGGCCTGCCCCCGATTGTCCGCCTGCCCAGATCGCCCGGCCATGGGGCGGCATAGCCTGCCCGCTGCCCAGATCGCCGGGGCAAAAGAAAAGGCCGCCGGACTCTCGCCCGGCGGCCCTTGCCGCTGTCCCGTCGCTGCCCTTGCTACGGTTGCCGGTGCAACCGTTCGCAGAGTTCCGCCGCTTCCCTGTCATGGGCCGCCGCCATGGCCGAGTCGCCCCGTGCCAGTGCTGCCCGCCTTGCCCTGTCCGCAGCTAGGGCCGCGTCCGCTATCTGTTGCCCTGTCATTAGATCGCCCTCAGCGCGGGGGCCGGGTTGTCATGCAAGCGGCGGCCCGTCATGCCAGCGCGCCCGCCTGTCCGCCTTTGCCGTTGCCTTGCATCCCACGCCTTGCGCCCGTCTGCCCGCTTGCGTTCGAGTCGGTTGTATTCGTCCCGCGCCGCGCAATGGGCGCAATGGTTGCCGTCAAAATAGGCCGCCTCAGAATAGATCATCCCTTGAGTCCTTTCCCGTTCTCAGTTTTCGCCGGGGCGATTCTGCCCGCCGATATACCGCCCGCCGCCCATGCCGGGGCGGACTCCGATTGCGTCCCGTTCGCGGCTCAGCCGCTCGCCCGCTGCCCGATATGACTGCAAAAGGGCATAGCCCCCGCAGAGTGCCGCAAACGTGAAAACGCCCGCCGCAAGTGCCAGAATGTCCGCCATAGTTCGACTCCTTCAAATGCCGGGCCTCAGTGGCCCTATGGGCCATTATCCGGCGAAACCGTTTCCAAATAGTAAACGGGCCGCAAGGTTGCCCCGGCGGCCCGTTTCTCAGCGGCGGGCGATCTCGCGCCCGTCCGGTTCATGCCCTGCCCAGAGTCGCCGCAACAGTGCCAGCCGTTGCGCCTCAGCAATGGCCGGGGGCAGGATAGGCGGGAAGCGGGCCGGGGCGTTCATGCGCCCGCCCTTGCCCAGTGAAGCGGATTCAAGTCCGCGCGATCAACCGGCGGCCCGGCATAGGATACGCGGCGCGGGAAGTGCCCCGCATAGGGCGCGCTTGCGGTTGTGGGCAGTTCCAGCCCCCGCGAATTGCAACCGGGGCAATCGGCGGACAGCGGCCCCGTATGATTCGTTTGCAGCCGTTGCACGGTTCCGCAGCAATCGCAGGCATAGGCCCGCCACGATACCCGCAAGCTATAGACCGGGGCGAGCGGCAACCCCCGCGCCCGCTGATAGCGCGCCGCGAACGGGGGCCAGCCGTCCGCCCTCAGCGCGGGCCAAGCGCGGCGGCCTGCCAGCCAATCCGCGCAAACTGTCCAATCCTGCCAGATTGACAGCGCCGAGTCGCCGTTCGCAAATTTGACGGTTAGAACCCATGCCCAGCTATCGGACGCGGACGGCTCTAGTGTGGCGGTTTCCGGGACTTCCCGGCGGGCATGATCTAGCAGGCCCCTAAGGTTGCGCGAGCGGCGAATCTCGCGGCCCTCAGCGTTCGTTATGACGGTTCCCATAGTTCGACTCCTCAGGCTTTACGGGCGGCCCGGCGGCGGGCCTTTGCGGCGGGCGTGGCGCGCGGCTTGAAACCGGACTCAGAGTACCGGCCCGCCACCCGCTGCAAATAGTCGTGCCAGTACCGGCCACGGCTGCCATTGCGAACGCGGGGGGCGCGGTATCCGTAGGCGTCCGCCTCAGCGATCAAGGACTCCACGGTTGACGCCCTCAGGGCGTGGAATTGCGCGCCAACCGGGACTCCGCAACGTGCCAGAATTTCGGTTGCGCGGCTGCGATCTAGGCGGCCCATATCAGCGGCCCCCCTTCAAGCGGCGGACGCGGCAAACTTGCGTATTCTCGCCAACCATACGCCCGGCCCATTGCTTGCCGTCCGGCCCGGTGAAGCGGACAAAATGAACGACTCGCGCCATATTGTGCCGCCCTGTCCAGTGCGAGCTAACCGGGAAGTTAAGGCCGCCCGGCCAGTCTGACAGCCGCAGGCCCTTGCCGTCCGCTTTCATGCCGAAACAGGGCAGGCCGGACAGGTAAAGGAATCCCTTGCCGGTTTCGATCAAGTCCGCCCGCTCGCGCTTGCTGCAACAGGCATAGCAGACCATGGACTCGCGCCCGTCCGCGTCCCGGCGGGTTCCGTATCCCGTACCGCCGCCCAGCTTGAACGGCTTCACCTTGCCGCAATCGCTGCAACGGAACCCGGCGGGCATGTATTCGGGCAGAAACCGGAAAGCATGGGCACTCTCGCAGGGGTTGCGATCTAGCGCGGCCTGCAAGTCCGCGTATGTCTCAAATACGGTTTTCATGGTTCGACTCCTTGGAAATGGTTTCGGGGCGGCCTGATTCCCGCATGGCGGCGGCCCAGCCGTCTAGCAGGCCCTTTGCGTATCCCGCGCCCCATAGCAGGGCGAGGGCGGGCAATAGCAGGGCGACAAAGTACCGCCGCAGATACCGGCGGCACGTTGCCCAGTTTGCCGCCTTTTCATCATCTGAGAGGGGCCGCAGCATTAAGCCGACTCCGCCCGCGTATCGCAGGGCAGGGCCGCCACGCCCAGCGACTCGGCTAGGGCGTGAATTTCGGGCCATGCGAACCTATGGCAACCCGCCACAAAGTCGCCGCTCGCCTCAATATGCGAAACCGCGAATTGCCCGACTCGGATAGACCGCAGGCCGCTAGGCCGCCAACCCTCGCCCCGTTCGCGGACGCAAACAAGAAACTGATAGACCCGGACAGCCTCAGCAAGCGGGACTCGCGCCCCCTGAGACGTTTCCAGCGTCCCGCCGGTTATCTCGCCCGCCCGGTTCCGCTTAACGCCCGTGGCGCGGATATAGGCGGCCTCAGCGCGGGGCAGGCGATGAGTCGGGATTGGCAGGCCCTCGCGCCACCCGGCCAGCCGTTCCGCCGCGTCCGCCCATTGCAGGGCCTTTGCCCGTTCCGCCCGTGCCGCCCGTTCCGCCTTTGCCTTTTCGCGGCGGGCGATCTCAGCGGGAGTCAGCCGTGCAAGGGCGCGAGCGGCCCGCGCTTCCCGTTCCGCCATGATAGCGGCGGCCTCAGCCTTTACCGCTGCCCTGTCCGCCGGGAAGTCCGCCGGGACGTGAAGGGGCGCGAAAAATTCGGCATAGTCCAGAACGTCCGCCCATAGGGCAAGGAGTCGCCGTTCCACGGTTTCCGCCACGGTATAGCGGCCCGCGTCCGAGTCCTGTCCCGGTTCCCATTTGTGGCCGGGTACATAGTCGCGCCAGATTTCGCCGCGCTTGCGTAGGAACTCGCCCGCCGCGTCCCGGTATCCCTGAATCAGGTGCGAGAGGTTGCCCGCGTGGTCAATCGCGGACGGGGCCGGGATTTCGCCGCGATCATCTAGGCCGCCGCGCCGCTGCCAATAGTCAACGCCCGCCGAGTAACCGCCGATATGCGGAACCTCAAAAGCGCGGCCCTTGCTGCCCTTTTCGCTGTCCGCGTCTATCAGGTGCGAAACCGCGCCCGCCGCGTCCGCGATATGCCCGCGCGTCGCTGGCCCCCATTGATTCGGGACAGTCAGCAACACAAGCGCGGCCCGCCCGTGAATCGGTTCAAGCCGTGCAACGGGGGTTTCGTAACTGTAAAAAACGCGGCCCACAAAGCGGACGCGCGGACAGTCTGCGGACGAGTCGCCGCTCTGAAAATATCCGCCGGAACCGCTAGGCGTAGGCGAACGCCCGAACGGCTGCGATTGCGTGGCCCATGCATGGGCAACCTGAGAATGAGTGCTAAATACGGTTTTCATGGTTCGACTCCTTGGAAATGATTTCGGGTTAAGCGGCCTTGCGGCCCGCGTGGCGATAGGCGGCGGCCTGCCCGTCATATCGGGCGGCCCGTTCGTCCCATGCCTCAGCGTCCGCAAGGCAACCGGCGGAACGGCAAGCGGCGGAATTATACGCGGCACGGCTTGCGAGTTCCGCAAAATGTTCCGCCTTTGCCTGATAGTTGATAGCGCGCATGATCTAGACTCCTTGCCTCAGGTTTCAGTTTGCCGCCGCGTCGCGGTTGCTTGCGTTCCAGTTGTCCGCCGCCTCAGCCATGCGGGAAAGCTCGCCCCATGCAATCCGGCGGCCCTCAGGCGTTCCGTTTTCGATTGCCGCGCGCAACAGGGGCAGAACCGCCGCCCATGTAGGGGTGCAATCAATCGTTTTGACGGCAACGGTTGCCGGGTTCTCAGCGTCCGCGATTGCGGCCATTGCGTCCCGTTGCCGCCTCAGGTTGACGCGGACAGGCGAGTCCACCGGGGCGGCGGCCTCAGCCTCAGGCTTGAGTCCGGTGCGATACATTGCCTTGCCGGTTTCATAAGCCGACTCAATGTCCGACTCATACGCGGCGAGCGATTCCGCCTTTTCGATCAATTCCGCCCGCGTCATGGCAGGGAAGGCCGCCGCGATTGCGACAAGCGAAAAGGTGACTCGGAACTCGCCCCCGTCAACCTTGCGAATCACCATATCCGGGGCATGTTCCGCAAGGGTGGCGCGGACTGCGGCGAGAGTAGGGGAACCTTTCATTTTGTATCCTTTCAACTGCGAATCGGGGGCGGCGGTTTTGTCGCCCTTGGCAATCCATACGCCCGCCGGGCCGGTCTAGCAAGTACCTAGACAACCGGGCGGCCCGGAATCGGTTCCGCCGCCCGCCGATTGCCGGGCGGGCCTGTCCGCCGCTGCCCTCAGCCCAGCAAGGAATCCCGCGCGCATGGCGGGCGCGGGAGTCCATGCCGCGCGCGCCCGCATGACGCGCGCCCGCGCGCCCGTGTATAGGCGCGCGCGTACACATACGGGCGCGGGCGACCCCCTCTGTAGCGGAGTCGGGACCCCCTCTGTAGCGGAGTCAGAGGAAAATTCCCGCCGGGCCAACGGCCACCGGGCGGCGAGGGCGCACGACCGCCCGGCCCCCGGCTGCGGGGAGGGAAACCATTTCCACCCGACACCCCCTCTGTAGGGGAGTCAGGGGACCCCCTCTGTAGGGGAGTCTGAGATCGTCGATTGACAGTCTAGGTAGTTTCGGGCATGTCTAGGGCGAATCAGTAACCCGAGGAGCTTATGGACGACGTGTACGAGATCAGCCGGAAGGAAAACCGGCAGTCGCAGATCGAGCAGATGGACATCGGTGATACCGTCGCCATCGCCCGCCGGGTAGAGATGCAGTACGGCTTCGCCGAGAACGCGATCACCGAACATAACAAGCAGGTCAGGGGTATCGCGGACCAGCAGGCGCACCGGGCAAGGCGGCGTCTCAAGGACAACAAATACAAGGTCGAGAACGGGTCGTTCATGACACGGGATGGCGCGTTGATCGTCGTCGCCGTCGTCACGAGGACCGATTAGGAGCAAGCGCGATGGGCAAGAAGGTCGAGAGCTTTCAGGCGGACGACGGCAGGTTGTTCGCTACCGAACGAGAGATGGTGATGCACGAGATCGACATCACCCTGCGAAAGGAGTTCCCTGCCCTCAAGATAGGGCTGGGCGCGATCTCGCACAACGCTGACCGGCTGCTGGAGATATTGCAACCTCTGGCATCCTGTCCGCCGAAAAACCACCCTGCCAAGGCGGCCCAGACCACCCTTGAACCACCCGTGGCCGAGGATCGCCCGGTCAGGCTGGCCCATGGCTAAGGTCACGCATATCCAGATCGGGATGCGACGGCTCTACCAGCACCCGTGGATCGCTTTCGAGAACTTCACTATCGAAGGCGGTCTCACGGTTGAACTGGAGCCGGGCGAGACGCCAGCCGAAGCCGCCGAGAAATCATTTCCGATTCTGCGCGAGCAGATGATCGAGACGTACAAGCAGTTCAAACCGAAGAAGCCGCCGAACGCGCGGTAAGGAGTCGAGATGACAACGAAATGGGGCCGCATGAGAAACGCGGCACGAGAAGCTGGGGCAGACCATGCCGATGGCGGGGAGGACCGGCGAGCCGAGTTCGCCAGCCGGGGCAGCGATGTCCGGGATGCCTATGATAGCGGCTACCAGAACCGGGTCCAAGATCGTGCCCGGCAGGCGGAAGCCTTCGATCACCCGTTGCGCCAGATCAGCCGCGACGCCAACGCCCTCTGGACCCGAGCCGATAGCTCCGAGGTCGTCGAACTTGCCCGCCTGATCGAAGGGATGGCGGACTACCTAGTCGAAAAGGAAGAACGAAATGGCTAAGAAACCCGAAGTCGTGCAGCGCGACATGGCGATGATCGGCAAGGTGTTGGCGGTATCCGTCGAGCCGGGGACCAAGATTTTCGATATGGGCGAGAACCTGCTGGGGATCGTCGAGGACCGCAAGCCGGTCATCAATGGGCAGACCGCCTATCTCTCGACGAACGACTATCAGGCCGCCAAGCGGGCGCTTCCTGCCCCGCCCAAGGTCCTCCCCGGCCTGCCCGGCGGCCGGTCGGTCCACTAATGCCCCGGCCCTATCTCCAACGCCGCAAGCTCGCCTCGGGTCCTTACGGAGGCTGGCACTTCTACTGGGGCCGCCTGCATGTCTGGTGGGTCCGAACACACTACGCCGGGAACCCGAGAGACATCGGGATCAACTGGCGCAGAACCGCATAAGGAGTCGAAACCATGTCCACGAAGAACAACCCCGGCGCGTTCCGCTGCTACGAGGCGGCGCTGCCCGACGAACACGTATTCACGATCCTCGCGCGCGATCCTGCTGGCCCGGCCACGTTGCGCTTCTGGGCGGACGAGCGCGAGCGCGTCGGCAAGACGGTCAACCCGGACGACCGCGACCGGATCGAAGATGCCCGCCGGGACGCCCTGCTCATGGAGGACTGGCGCGAGAAGAATCTGGACCCTCTGGGCGACGGCAGCGGCCCCTCGTGGAAGCTGACCAAGATCAGCGACGAGGACGGCGGCCCGATCCGGTCGCCCAAGGACCCCACGGTCTACGTGCCAGCCGAGCGCGACGGCACCGAAGCCGTGCGCCTGAACGTCGAGTGGCTGACGGCCCGCACCCGCGATCTCGTCGAAGGGCGGATGTCCCGCGAGGAATACACGCACCTGATCGAGCTTGCCTGCCAGTCGCCAGACCGACGTAAGCCCGTGGCCGCCGACCCCCCTGTAGCGAAGCCGCAGACCAGCCGCGACGTGACCGAGATCGAAACGCCCGAGATGCCGCCGCACCGATTCGCCATGTTCGACAAGGGCAAGGGCTGGGCCTACGGACGCGGGCTGGAGATCAACCCGAGCCATATCCCGGCGATGCTCGACCGCATGGAGGAGGACGGCTACACGCTCGTAGCGGCCCTCGGATCGCAGGCCGATAAGGTCGGCATGATCTTCCAGCGCGGCCCACGGTACACCTCGTTCGAGCTTGCCCATGGCTTCGGCGGCCCCAGCCGCGAGGAACTGGAGCGCCGCCGGGAAGGCCCGGAGTACCAGCGGTTCATGTCTGGCGAATCCCTCGACACGATCCGGCAGGAGGAGTGTGATCCCGATGACGAGGAGTGCCTGCGCCGGATCGGCATGGGCCGGGGGCAGATGCCTTGAAGGCTCAGACCATGGCGACGGGTCTCACGGTGCCTCTGGCGCTCCGTGAGGCCCTGAGGCTGCGGATGGCGGACTACGACGTAGACGACGACGGATTCGCACTGAGCGGCGATCTCTGGCGGTTCTCGGGGCACGTCAACCCGCATGTGGATGACCAGACCAGCGATGTCGCGATAGTTGGGTTCATCCTCGACGCCGACGGCCACAAGCTCGTTCACGCAGATCAGGCGCTCGAACTCAGGATCGGCGACATCTACGTGTTGAACCCGTTGGAGCGCCATGGCGTCCTAGCTCCGCACCACCTTTCGACCTTGACCTTGTTCATCCAGCCGGTCAAGATCGACGATCTCAAGCGATTCGATCCGGCGGGCTTCGGCAACCGGGCGCTCGACGAGGCCGACAAGCTGGTGCGCCAGCCGCCCCCGGCGAACGAGATGCTATAGGGAGAACCGTGGTGGAGTGGATCATCGGACTAACGGGCACCGGCCTGATCGTGATCTGGATGCTCCACCGCGCGATCAAGAGCGCACCGAACTGCACATGCGGTCGGCAGGATTGCGGCGGCGGCTGCACCCCGGACAGATAAAGGGGCTTGACCCCTACAGCGGTCTAGGCTACTGAGAGGCCCGGCGAGTCGAGATCGCCGGGCCTTTTTGCCGTCAAGGAGTCGAAATCACATGGCAGACCAGTTTCAGTTGCCGAACGGCATGTTCTCCATCTCCCCCGAGCTTACCAAGTGGGTTGACGCTCAGCGCAGCGCGGGCCGCACGGACATGGACATCATGTCGCAGATGCGCCGGGTGATCGGGGTCCTCCAGCCGATCCGGGACGCCGAGGCTCCCGTCCCCGACAACGTGTCGCGCACCGAGACCGAGTTCAACCTGAACTGGGCCAAAGCGAACCCCGAGCTTTTCGCCGATGCGGTCGTGGCGTTCCAGAACAAGACGCCGATCACACACTGGCAGCACTACGTCGATCTCAGCCGTGGGTCGTTCATGAAGCTGATCGCGGTGCGCCGCGACAAGCCGTTCGACTCGGTCACGGACTATGTGATGGCGGACAAGCTGTACCTCCGGGAGACCGGCTATGACGTTTGATTACGGAATCGAGGACGTGCCGGAAGCCGACGATGCAGCGATTGACCGCTGGCACGATGGCGCGCTCGACTGCTACCGGGGCCGCCCCAAGGCCAGCGACGACAAGGACTATCTGGAAGGCTGGGCACATGCCGAGAACGACCGGCAGGTTCAGGTCGTGATGCCCGAGCGCCCGGAAGGCTACTACCACATGCCGCTTGGCACCTTCGACTGAAAGGAAATCATTTCCATGTCTACCCGTGAAACCAGCCCCGAGATCGCCAGCATGGCCGGTCGTATCCTCGCCGCAGGCAACCCGCTCGACAACGATCAGGTCATCCTCGCCGTGGTCGAAGGACTCGCCGAGGCGAACACCGGCAAGCAGGCGCAGGCCGCCCTCAAGACGATGTTCCAGCCGTACTTCGACAACATGCTCTCGCTCGCCGGGTCCTGCCTCGCGCAGGCGGAGCCGGATGATTCGGAGGACGGTGCGCCCCGGATCGCCATCACGGCCACGGTGGACTGGTCGAAGATCACGAACGCCATCATCGGCGCGTTCGAGGGCGGCTCGACCTACTGGCTCCGGGAATCGGAGTACGTCTACACGCCGGAAGGCGTCGAGGGCAATCCGCTCTACGCCGAGGAGCAGTTCTGGGCCAAGGGCGGCAAGGTCAAGCTGTCCTACGACGACCCCGACGATCAGGAGCAGCGCGCCACGAAGGAGGTCAGCCTGATCGAGATCAAGCAGGGCCTCCGCACCATGGCGGAGAAGGACCCCCGCCACTTCGGCGATCTCGTCAGCGAGAACGACGACGCAGCAACCCATGACGTGTTCATCCAGCACGTCATCTTCGGTGAAGTTATCTACGGCTGAGCCAGCAACAGGAGACTACGAGTATGACGAACGACGAAATCATTTCCAAGGCGAACAAGGTGATCGACGAACACCTGCTCGGCGACGGTCGCACCCTGAACCGCGACGACGATTTCACCGATGATCTGGGGGCCGACTCCCTCGACATGGTGGAGTTGACCATGGCGTTCGAGGAGGAGTTCGGTATCGAAATCCGCGACGACGAGGCCGAGAAGGTCGAGAAGGTCGGCAACGCCTACGACCTCCTGATCGCCAAGCTGGCGGCATAAACGAAAGGCTGGGCCGATGAAGGAGCGTGACGTTATCCGGGCGGCCCAGCCGCTCGAACCCCGGCGAGGAAGCACGGTTGAGATGGTAGACCGCATCCGCGCCGAAGAAGCCAAAGCCCGCCCGACCGAAACGAAGGAGCAGCCCCGTGGCCGTTGAAGCCTTTATCCCGAAGAAGTTCACGAAGGCCCACGAGTGGGTCATTCGGCAGGCGAACAAGATCATCGCTGAATACATGGAGCAGGGCTACACGCTGACCCTGCGCCAGATTCACTATCAGTTCGTCGCCCGTGATCTCTACGAGAACACGCAGCAGAATTACAAGCGCCTCGGCAATATCCTCGACGCCGCCCGCAAGGCCGGTCTCGTGGACTGGGACGCAATCGAAGATCGGACCCGTATCCTTCGCAGGATTCCGGTCTGGGATGGACCGGAGAAAGCCCTTGAAAGAGTCAGGACCAGTTTCAAGCTCGACCCGTGGGACGAGCAGCCTACCCTCCGCCGTGTCGAGGTCTGGGTCGAGAAAGACGCGGCTGTTGGTATCGTCCAGCCGACCTGCGATGCTCTCCGCATCCCCTACTTCTCCTGCCGGGGTTACTCCTCGTCGAGCGGCCTCTATGAGGCTGGAAAACGCCTTGAAGCCTATCGTGCTGCCGGATACGAAACGATAGTCCTGTACCTCGGCGATCACGACCCCAGCGGGGTCCAGATGACCGAGGTGTCGCAGGAGCGTGTCGATATGTACGCGCGCCACCAGATCGACTTCCGCCGGATCGCGCTCACGATCCCCCAGATCGAGGAGTTCACGCCCCCGCCGAACTTCGTCAAGGAGACAGACTCCCGGACGAAGTGGTACGTCGAGCGGTTCGAGACCGAGGACTGCTGGGAACTGGACGCCCTGTCCCCCAAGACGGTGGACCAGATCATCCGCGCCGAGGTCGAGCCGTTGATCGACAAGGAAGCGTGGGACAAGACTCTGGCGGACGAGGAGGAGCATCGGCTGGTTCTCTCGGAAATCATTTCCGACTGGAATCGGACGAAGGCAGCCCCGGCCATGGCGGAGTTCGTCAAGCAGATGACCGAACTCAGCATCGAACCGGAGGACCTGCTGATCCCGGAGGACGGCGAGGAGAACGAATATGCTCACGAGCTTGAGAGCATCCGTACTCGCGCCGACGAGATCGTCAATGAACACGGTCTCTGATCGCAGGGAGCGCCCGTGGAAGAAGCTGCGCGTGATCGTCGAGGTCACGGTGCCGCCGCACTCACGGGCGAAGGAGAAGGACCTGATACATGAGATCGAGCAGCAGATCGCCAAGACGGTGAAGCTGCCACGCCCGATCCATGCCAACGCTTTCGAGGCGGTCGTCCGCCTCAAGAGCTTCACTTCGTTCTGGCCCATGTTCCTCCGTAAGGAGCGCGGGCTGAGCATCGGCAAGAAGAAGAAGGAACCGAAACGCAATGACGAATACAACGGCCTATGAAACTGCGCTGGGTCTCCCGGCGCTTCCGCCCCTCGCGGCAACCTCGCTCGGCAAGTCCGCCGATCACATGATGCAGTTGATCGGGTTCCACTCGCTCTACAACGTGCCCATGGCCCCGCTCCAGTCCGAGGACCGGACGTTTTCGCACATGGACAACCCGCGCGTCGCTCTGCGCCTTGGCCTGATCGCCGAGGAGTTCAAGGAACTCATGCAGGACGGCTTCGGAATCGAGGTCGAGATGAACTTCACCGCCCGGCACGGCGGCGACGGGATCGCCGGTCTGACCAGCGGCACGATGGAGAGCCTGCCGCGCCTGCTGGAGTTCAGCGACAAGCGCGACGGTGCCGAGGCGGCCGATGCACTGGGCGATCTGGTCTACGTTATCTACGGCATGGCGCTGGAGATGGGCTACGATCTGCGCGCCGTGATTCAGGAAATCCACGGCAGCAACATGACCAAGCTCGGCGAGGACGGCCAGCCGATCTACCGGGAGGACGGCAAGGTCCTCAAGGGGCCGAACTACATGAAGCCGAACGTCCCGGCTGCCCTCGGATGGGAGAACTGACATGCCGCAGGATCGCAACAATCCGTTCCCCTTCCCGACCGCCGAGGAAGTCGAAGCCGCGCCGGGCGACCGCGCGATCAAGGCTGCCCGGAACATCGTGTCGAAGCGAGTCGACGGCATCCCGAAGCGCGGCTATGTTCTGGGCGACTGCGATCATGCGCCGGTCGTGCAGGGCGTCCGTGACTTCGCCGAGGAGGTCTACGTTCTGCTCGACTCGCTGGAAGGCGAGATGAACCCGCAGATCGAGATCGTCCGCAAGATGATGGAAGATCATCGGTGCCCGACCTCGGCGGAGTCCTGAACCTTGAAGTCCGGCTCCCCCTTGCGGAGGGGCCGGGCTTCCTCGGGAACGCCTTCGTCGAACTGGAGGACGAGGGCACGGTCGCCATCGGCGTCATGAAGGAGAACGGTGCAGCCTATGCCTATTCACGAATCACAGTCGAGCAATGGTGGCGGATGTCCCGCGCTCTCTTTCCCGAAGGAGACCCCGGAAATGGGGATGCAGAAGTACGACGGAACAGTGATCGACCCGTTCTGGGTTGACATCGCCGGGCGCGGGGACGTTCAGTTCCCGGACGGGTTCTATCGGGTCTGCTGCCGCGCGTCTTACGTGTTCCAGCTTGGCGAGTGGCGACGCAAGCGCCGGATCGCCGAGGAGCGAAATGATTTCGACGCGCTCGACCGGCTCGACCGCGAATACGAGATGATCGGTGTCTGACGATCTGGAGGCCAAGAAGGCGTATGTGCGCCGGTCCAAGCAGACCCGTAAGCACCATTGCCACTGGCCCGGCTGCGACGCGCAAGTAGCCCCCGCGAAATGGGGCTGCATGAAGCACTGGATGCGGCTGCCCAAGCGCCTCCGGGACAAGATATGGGCGACCTTCCGTCCGGGGCAGGAAACCAACTGGACGCCCAGCCGGGAATACGTCAAGGTGGCGAAGGAAGTTCAACTCTGGATCAGTTGCGAGGAATCAGGACTATGACGCTCAAGGTCGAAAATCTCTACGAACACGCCGACGGCGGGTTCTACTGCATCCTGTCCGATGCGGCCCCGATGAAGTGCCCCGTGACCGGCGACTGGCTGGACGGCGTGATCTACATGGGCACGGACGGCGTGATGCGATCCACCAGCCGGGCGCGCTGGGATGAACGGTTTACACCCGTGGCCGAATACGCCGGGGACGACGAGCAGGTTATCATGATGGTGCGCCGGGCGAATCCGGGCAACGTCGATTTCGATTTCCTGCGCGTGTTCGAGGCGTGGCACGAATCGGAAATGGGCATCACCGGCCACATGCTCGAACTGGCGGTCGCGGCTGCGGTCCAGAAGTACGAATGGCCCGGTCATCTGGTGGATGCCCCCGCTCGATTCGGTCCCGACGGCAACCCGGAGAGCGTCGAGATCACGATCACGACCGAGGACTTGCAGCGCGTCGTGCAAACTTATGAGATCGAACGTGTCCCGGTTTCGCACGGATTCACCATCCGTATCAAGCGTTAGGCCGGACAGCGGAAATCATTTCCGATTCCGGGTTGACATTAACACATTTCGAGCGCAGATCGTTGTGCGTTCTTGAGGTCGAAAGGTCGAGATTTCCATGAGTGGCATAGGCCATAACTCCGGTTCGGAGGATGATACCTTCACCGTGTCTGACGAGCAGTTGGGCGCGGCGAATGAGTCAGCCGAGGAACTACGCCTGCTGATCGAGCGTATCGAGCGGCTGGAGGAGGAGAAGAAGGGGATCGCGGACGACATCAAGGATGTCTACTCCGAAGGCAAAGCCAAGGGATACGATACCAAGACGATGCGAAAAATCATCGCCCTCCGAAAAATGGACCCGGAAGCGCGACGTGAGATGGAAGCGATCTTGGAGACTTACCTTGCCGCCCTCGGCATGGACTGACGTGAAACCCGGAATTTAGGAGTTCCCGAATCATGACTACCGTACTGCCTGCCGACAAGTTCGACACCGCCATGACCTTCGTGAAGCCGGAACCGGCTCCTGCGCGGGTTTCCCTCGACAATCTCGCCGTGCTGCCGGGCTTCAATACCCGCGTGAAGGACGACGAATACAACGAGCGCGTCGCCGCTATCGCCGAGAGCATCGCTGCCCACGGCTTCTTCGACGACAAGCCGTTCGCAGTCACGATGCTGCCGAACGACGAGACCGTCTACATCTACGACGGTGAACACCGCTTCGACGCCGCCAAGCAGGCGATCCTCGACGGTGCCGAGTTCCCCGATGGCCTGCCTGTGGCGTTCGCCAAGGACGGCGCGACGGTCAAGGACCTGACCATCCATCTGGCGCACGGCAACAACGGCGAGCGTCTGAACATGGTCGAGCTTGCGGCGGTCGTCCGCCGGATGCAGGGCCTCGGCATGGAGAAGCCCGAGATCGCCACGGCGCTCGGTCGCACCGCTCGTCATATCGACAACCTGTTCGTCCTCGCCAGCGCGAACCAGACGGTCAAGAAGGCCGTTGCGTCCGGGCAGATCGCGGGTGCCGAAGCCGTCAAGCTGATCCGCAAGGACCCCAAGACGGCGGCTGCCAAGATCACCGAGGCCGTCAAGAAGGCTGCCGAGCGCGGCAAGGCCAAGGCCACGCCCAAGACGATGGCGGAAAAGCCGACCGGCCCGAAGATGAAGATCGTCGCGGTCGAGCAGTCCATGCCGGAAGGCGAGACCATGGGCGAAGTCCTCAAGGCGCTGGCGAAGAAGATTCGCGAGCATGTCCAGATCGGCGAGGGCGACAAGCTCGGCGAGACCGGCATGATCCGGGTCAAGCTGGAGGTGATCGACCACGAGGCCGAAGCCGCCAAGGCCCAGGCTGCCGAGGAGAAGGCCGCCGCTGCCGCCAAGCGCGAGCAGGAGAAGGCCGAGGCCGCCGCGAAGCGTGAAGCCGACAAGAAGGCTGCCGCCGACAAGAAGGAGGCGGACGCCAAGGCCAAGCGCGAGGCGGAAGACAAGCTCCTCGCCGAGGCCGCCAAGGGCACCGGCAAGAAGGCGACCGCGCCCAAGAAGTCCTCGACCGCCAAGGCGACCGGGACGAAGGGCAAGGCCGCTTCCGGGGGCAAGGCCGCCGAAGCCGCTCAGAAGCCCGCTGAGGGCGATTCCAAGGCCGAGGCTACTCAGGTAGCCCCGGAGGCCGAATCGCCGCCCAGCGCGCCGGAATCGGGCCAGAACGGCACGGATGACGGCATGGGCGGTCTGTAAGTCGTGATCGTCGGCGTCACCGGCCACCGGGACGTTGAGCAGGAGCCGGGCGAACTGTTCATGTTCGCCCGGCTTTCTGTTGCCAAGATGGTCGAGCGCGGGGCAACGGAAATCATTACGGGCATGGCGCGAGGCTGGGACCTCAAGGTCGCCAAGGCCGCCGGGGACCTCGGGGTGCCCTACGTCGCGGCCCTCCCCTTCCCCGGTCAACCGAATCGCTGGTCGCAGGCGGACCAAGAGGACTGGGCATGGGCCGTCAAGGGCGCTGCCCGGATCGTCACGGTCTGCCAGATCGAGTTGAACATCTCCTACATCCGCCGGGATCGCTGGATCGTCGATCAGTGCGAGGAGCTTTGGGCGCTGGACAGCGGCAGGCCCTCGGGCAGCCATACCACGGTGTTGTACGCCGACGAGATCGGGCGTATCGTGAGGCCGCTCTGGGAGCCATGGACTCGCTTCCGCGCTGAAAGGAACTGATATGCCTCACATGCCGCACCGCACGATGCAGACCCAACCGAAGCCCGCCGTGGCCGAGGAAACCCCCATCCAGCGGGTCATCGGGGCTGGGATCGAGCGGCATCAGGGGACAACGAGGGTTCCGCGACCGCGCGTCTTGAAACCCCCCATCGGTTAGACTATACCCCGACTCGCTTCTCTGGGAGCGTCATAGCGCAGGTTCTCGACCGCCTCGCGCCTTGCCAAGGGAAGGCACCCGGTTTCGGCTTCGACTCCTTACCGGGTGCCTTCTTCTTTTCAGCTATTCAATTCGCGGAACCACGCGCGCAGCCAATCCACGTCGGCCTTGCACCCGGCCCACGCGCCCCGCATCCCTTTCAGGTACTCGCCGTTCGCCTCGTCCGAGACTGGGGCGGGCGGGACAGCCGGTTCATCCGGGCAGACCAACTTGTCCTCCGGGGGCACGGCGAACTGAGTCGTGGCGCAACCGGCCACGGCGAGCAGCAGGGGTAGAGCGAGCAGGCGTTTCATCGGCGGTTCTCCTTCTTCCGCAGGGTGTCGTAGTACGACTCGGTGACAGGACCGACCGGCTTGGCGGCCCCCTCGGGATCGCGCCGGGCGGCCTCGGCCTGCGCTTCCTCAAGCTCCTGCTGGGTCTCGACGAGATCGCGGGCCTGCTCCTCGGTCGCCAGATCGGCGGCGCGGTCGGCCTCAAGCTGCTTCTGGGCCTTGCGCGCCCGCTCGGCGCTCTCGTGCTGTTCGATGATGGAGGCGTCGTAGGCGCACTTGCCGAGGCTCAGGACAGCGATCAGCAGCAGGCCGAGGGTGATGATGCCAAGGACCTTGGCGACCTTCTCCGAGACCTGCTTGCCGAACAAGCCGGGCAGGAACGCGCCGATGGACATGATTAGGGACATGGTGGAATCTCCTTCGCGAGAGACCGCCTTTTAGCCTAGCCCCGGCTGGGGGTCTAGCCCCAACAGAAAGCCCGCCGATCCTGTGAGGGATGACGGGCTGTCCGGGGCCTGTAGGCTCAATCTCTGGTGCCAGCACCTTCCCGAAGCGGCCTGAGATGAAAGGCCGTGGGCGGTTCGGGGAAACCTGCAAGCAGGCTGTTCGGTCTATCCCTTCACTACCATGTCCCGGAAGCCGGGCCTATCGAGACCTAAGCGCAAGCGCCAGTACCGTTCGATCTGATCTCCCTAGACCGATTCGCGGTCGAGGTCAAGCGGCGATCTTGTAGCCGCCCTGCTGGAGGCCGGACTGGAAGTCCACCGCATACTCGGCGATCATCTCCTGCTTGTCGCGCCCGTTGATGATGTCCCGGCTGGCGATGAACTGGCTCAGCCGTGCCGGGCCGCTGGCGGGCAGATCGTCGTCAATATCGCGGCCCGTAAACCAGCCTTCGCGCATACCGAGGACGAGGATCGCGGCGGCGATCTCAGGCTCCATGGCCCGGTCAGGCTCGGCCACGAGGTCAACGTCGAAGCCCAGCGCCCGGAGCTTGGCGGTCGCCTTCACGTAGTTCGCCTTGCCAGTCAACTGGACATAGCCGCGACCGGGGAACTTCGCGCCGTCGCCGGGGGTCAGGTTGCCAAGCTCGCGGGCCTTCGCCGGGCGGTCGCCCCGGATGTCGTACATCTTCGTGAAGTAGGCCGGGCCGCCGATCTCCTTGATCGGCTGCATCGTCCCGGCGGTCTCGTGATAGGTCGTCGCCAGAGCATAGGCGGTCCACGAGATGCCCCAGCCCGCTTCGGCGCAGGCCCGGATGATCTTGTCGCAGCCCTCGAACTCCGTGGCGCTGATCTTCGGCCCGAGCATCTTGTTGCCGCGCAGGAAGTCGTAGAAGCGCCCGTAGTCGGCGAAGGCGAACCCGGCATCGTCATTCGCGGCAGCGGGCGGCTGGACAGGCCGGGGCGCGGTGACGACGATCTCCGTCTCGATCCCCTGCTCCATGATCGCGACGATCTGCTTCAACTGATCGAAGCTCTCCCGCGTGATGCTCATACGTTCGGTCATGCTCGACTCCTTGGCGCGAAGTCCTCCTCGTCGGCCTCAGGCGGCTCAGGAGAACGATTCTGGGTTGGAGGGGCCTCCGGTGCCCCGGCGGTCGTCCTGACCTCTGTGCGGCCTCCCTGCGGCGTCTCGACGACGGCGCTCCGGGTGATAGGGATGCCCGAACGCAGCAGCCGGGCGGACTGGATCAGCTTCACCATCTGCTCGGCGCTCGGCGCGAGCATGTAGAAGGTGATAAGCAGGACGTGGACCCCGATCATGTACCGGGTGATGCTGTAGACCAGATTCGGCTCGCGCATATCGTACAGGGCCTCGACCCCGAACCAGATGAAGGCGACCGAGATCAGGCTGAGCGCAAACGTATAGACCCGCCTCCAGAACCAGTTGGTCTCGGGAAGCGGGTCCTGAACGTCAACGCGCGAAGTGGCCGGGTCTGCCGTGGCCGAGGCACTGTTGGTCTGGGTGTCGTCGCTCATTGCCGCCTCCGCATGATCTCCAGAAGATCGACGGTTGCGGCGCGAAGGCGATGCTGTTCCTCGATCTGGGACCGCGTGATGGCCCGGTGATCCTGCAACGCTTCTATCAGTTGCACCGCGCGATGGTCAAGCGAGCGCAGGAGATCGGTGATCTCCTTGTTTACCGCGACAAGCTGGAGGTTCGAGTCGGACAGCGACCGGGCGGTAACGGTCTCCATGAGTAGGGCGGACTTGACTTCGGTTCCGGTGTCGGCTCCGCCCTTCTTGACCTCCTTGATTCCCTTGTAGATGCCCCCGACCACGGCGGCAATCGCGAGAGAGAAAACCCCGAGGCTGGTTAGGATTGCCGAGATGTCAGGCGGGGAGGCTGGCAATGCGGGCGTCACGGCGAGTCTCCTTTAGGACCTCCCGCTGCTTCTCCGCATGTACCACGTCAACGGCGGCTCGGTACGCTGAAAGGAGGTCAGCGATCACGAACCATGGATAGACGACCAGCCCGGTATTTGGAACCCCCGACTGCCAAAAACCGATGATGATCTGCGTCACGATGAACATGGAAAGGAAACTTGCGATCAATCGGATAAGCGGAGTGCGGGTCCACGCGCCGTTGACGAACAGCGCGATCCCACGACCCAACCCGACGATGAAACAGGAGCCGCCCCACGCGAGGGCCGGAAGGTCGGTGATCGGGGCGGAGATCGCCGCGAGGCCGCTGAACATGGAAGCCGTTTCCGGGGCGGTGAACAGGCCGGGATGCAGGAGGACGTAAATCCCCCAAGCGATCATGAAACCCGACATAAGCCATTCGAGCTTTCGGGCGGGCCAGTGCTGCCGCAAGGAACGGATAATCATGCTCGCTGTCCTCGACTCTTGCATCGGTGCCCCCGGTGTCCCTGTAAAGCGCGTTCATACCCCCAAGGTTCCCGAATGTCCAGTTTCGTTATCTCAGCAGAACGAAGCCTGAACAAGGGTGGAGGGGTCAGCCGATCATCATTGCGCCATGGCGACGACGGCCGCTGGGCGCTGGAGGATCGCCGATCTCCGGTGCGTAGAGCGTCAGGGCGTTGATGTCGAACGCGAGGTTATTGTCCGTCCCGTCGAACCGCAGCCCCTCGAACCGTCGCTGAATCGACCGGGTGCCAAGCGGGCAGGCAGTCAGGACCGCGAGGCTGGTCCACGTACTTGCCGCCGTCGAGCGCAACAGCGACGACACAGAACGGATAAGGTCTCCACCGTCGTCGTAGAAGTTGAGGATGAACCGTCCCTTGTCGTCGATTTTCGGGGCGTCGAAGTCAGAGACGACCGATGCGTCAAGCTGGACCATCACGTCACCGTTGTCGATTCGGTCAGCGTAGGCCGCCACGCTGACCGCAGCTTGACGGCCCGTCGCGCGAACGCTGGCCCCGGCCCGGAAGAATCGAGAGCCGTAGGCTGGAGCCGATATGCCGCTGCCCCGAGCAGAGGACGCCATGTCCGCGACATCGCCGCCAAGCGTCCAGCCGGGAGCGCCGGTCGCCGGGTCTGTATCGACCCCGATGGTCACGCTCAGTTCGGCGAAATCGGCGTCGGCCTGCGCGGTGTCGCTGATCCCGTACAACGTCTCTCGCTCCCACGAGCGATGCTCGTTCCGCAGCCAGTCCTCAGATAGTTCGCCGTTGCGGAGATAAACGAAGTCGATCAGGCCGTAGAACCGCTCGTCGGGCGAGCTATCTTCGACGCCGACGAACAAGGTGTCGCCGGTCCCCGCCGGACGTTGCGACGTACCGGCGTCCGTGGACTCCAAAATACCCTGCTTCCAGAACTTTCGATTAGTCGTTCCGTTGAAGGTATGACTGACCCGGAAACGATTTCCGACATAATTAGGCTCGTTGAACCGTTCACTATTGTCGAGCCAAGAATCGGTGCTATTCCACACCCCAAACTGGCCGGTAGAGCGACGGGCAAGGGTGGCACGATTGGCCGCCGTAGTCGAGTTGTCCGAGTACGACAAGACAGCGCCGTTCGCCCCGGATGACATCGGGATCACCGACGCACCGTAAGTCCATGTCGTTCGTTTCGGCAGCCCGGAGCAACGAAAGGGGGCGGTCGATAGCGTGTTCAACGCGGTCGGATAAAGATCGGTGAGCATGGCGTTCGGCATCGCCCGCCACAACGCGCTGGGTGCGCCGTCAAACAGAACGGCAAACGAGCCGTCCCCCAGCGAGCAGAGACCTTCGCGCCCGGTGTTAGGCGAAACGGTGCATACCGTTGTAAGCCCGGTGCCATCAAGATTGCATGTCGCGAGCAGCCGAGACGTGCCTACCATGTAAAACTTGTTGTCGTAGTATTCGATTCCCTGCTTCTCTGTCATCGAACCGACGGTGATAGTACCGAGGTACGCGCCGACCGAAGAATACTTATGCAGAACGGTGTTCCCCGCCGAAGTATAATCCGTCACGACGAAGTAACCGTTGATCGGGTCCCAGCAGATCGACGATACCTCGTGCGCCTGCGCCGAGATGTTATAGTTCCGGTTGTATGACAGATCGGCCACGTTGAACACGACGATGAACTGCGTGTCGTAAGGGCTGTTCGTGTATTCCTCGATAACGATGAAAAGCTCGCCGTCCTTGATTGTGCCGTCGCCGAGGTGGTTCAGAGCCGTCACGCCGGTCGCCGTTCGCACCGCCGCGAGAGGATTCGTGTTCTGGGCAACGAGGTCCCAGTTCTTGTCGTACTTGTAGATCGCGTTCGTGTCGATCAGATAGAAATGATTTCCGTCGTAGGCGACGCCTTGATGGACATCCACGGGAGGGCTGAGCCGCTGCCAGCCGAACGCCGAGGCGGTCCCGGCGGTCAGGTTCGCTTGCGTCGTCGCCGCGCCTGTCCGGTTGATGCTCGGGGCGCTGCCGACAAAGAAGCAGTCATAGTCGGACCAGACCGCGTTACGACCCAACGGGTCTGTGACCGCCGGGGCGGTCGCGGCATCGTCCACCGCGATATGATATTCGTTGATCTGCCCCGCCGTGAGCGTTGCCTTGAAGAAAAGTAAACCCTTCTTCGTAGTCGTGTCGATGAAAATCAGATCGAAGGGGACGTTGACCCCGGCGCTGTCTTTGACCCGGATGTACGCGCCTGCGGCATCTACGTTCAGCCAGAAGTTATCGGTCAACCGGGAGAGGTCGATCTTGTGAACGAAATCAGTGAGCGTCGAAGGGATCAACGCAGCCGGGACCTTGAGGTAGCAACCGCCGATGATAGCCATTACGCGATGTCCCCGCTAAGAACCCAAATATCCGTGTCCACCTTGACCAGAACCGCCACGGCGTATTGACCCCCGGTGTCGAAAACCGAACCTCGGGACAGGATCGTCACTCCGGTATCCGGCGTGATGGTCGTCGTGCCAGCGCCTCGCTGCTCGACATAGAGCCGAGTGCCGGTCGGAAAGGCAACGCTGGCGTTCGCGGGCACCGTGAAGGTGTTGGCCCCGGCGACATTCATCCGAACATAGCCGTTCGCGTCAGCGAGAACCGCTGTATAGCTCGCGGTCTGCCCGGTTACTGTCAACGCCCCTCCACCGCCGCCGCCCAGATCAGCGATGTCCTGCGTCGTCGTCCGCACGTTGGCACCGTCTTGTACGATCTCGACAAGCTCGTCTCCGGTCAGCGCGGCAGCCGGATCGAGTTCGCTGATTTTCTTGGTCGCCATCTCTTATTCCTCCAGAAGCCGAACCGCGCCGTCCTCGGTGACGCGGGCAACCCCATCTTCGGTGATACGGGCGTCCCCGCCCAGAATTAAGTTGAACCGATACAGGAAGAACGAGGCCACGTCATCCCGCTTCGATTCAAGCTCCATCCAGACCTCCGCCGGATCGCCGTCAGCGGCTTGCAGAGCCGCATCGTAGGTCCATGTATCGACGGCCCCGACATCGGTTTCGCTCAGCAGCGTAACGCCATCCTCGGCGAACACCCGAACATTGTAGGTAGTGCCCGGCTCAGGGCCGACGCTGCCCTCCTCATGCCCGACGAGCATATCTGCTTGGAGCTTCCGGTCGCGGTGTGCCCACGTCAACACAGGCTCGGGGTACGTTATCGAAATCAGATCGTAGATCGACTCACCGTCAACCTTCACGTCGCCGGGCGGGTAGGGCCGGAAAACGCGCTGATTGACTTCGATGGAGACCTCCGTGGCCGCCGATTGATCGAGAACATCCGTGGAAGTCCGAGTCAGCGCCTTGCCGTAAACGGTTTCACCGTCCTGATACTCGTCGCCATCCGCGCCAAGCTCGTCGTCGATCAGCCAGATCGTTGCGCCTGCTTCATGGGCAGCCGGGATCGTATCGGCCACGCCGCGCTTCACGGTCGCGAGCCGGGTCACGTCGTCGAACGCCACGAACTCAAGCTGCTCGTCGTCGATCAGGACTGCCATCCCGGCGACGAACTCCTGAACGAATTGAGCGATGTTCGATTCCTCGACCTCCAGCGACGTATCGAGCGGGCCGATGTTGGCGAACAGGGTAAGCCAGTTCGTGAAACCGACGGTCGGAACTTCGTCGGTGTCATAGACGCCGCTCGTTAGGCTGGTCAGAACATCGAAGCCCTGAGTCTGGACATTCGGCGGGTCCTTCGCAAGGATCGCCACGAAGCTCGCCTCGGCGTCCACGGCGTCCTGATCGGCGGTCGAGGTGACACGGTAGTAGTCGCGCCAGTTGACCTCGTACATACGGGTCTCGGCTGCCGGTACAGCGGTGAAGTCAGGAGGCGTCCAGCCGGTGCCGGGCGGCTCGATGAAAGAGGTTTCAGGCATCCCGAAGATGTCCTGAACCGATTTCACCGTCACCTTGCCGTCGGTCAGGGTGCCGTCGTTGACCTCGCCCGCCCGGAGGATCATGTTGTTGATCCCCTTCGCCGGGTGCGAGATGCGAAACGGCATCCCCGGAGCAATCCGCCAGCCACGTCGGTCGAGGATCACGTTCATCTTGCGGAGAGGCATCTGCACCTTGAGTTCGCGCAGGGCAACACGAGCGCAGAGCGTTCGAGTCGCCAGACCGCGATACTCGATAGTGTTGGAAATGATTTCTCCCTGAGACTGGATCGCCGCGAGGTTATGGACCCGGACCATAATGTCCTCTTTGGTCGTAGGATCGAACCCCTTGACGATGATCTCGTTGTAGCTGGTCTCCTCGCCGCTCGCGTCGTCGTCGATCACGTCGAGCAAGCCGGTGTCGGGAGTGAACAGCGGCAGGTCGTCCGGGTTGTAGTCGCCTCGGATCAAGCGCAAGGTCATCTTGCCGGTTTCCCGGTCAACATACTGGACCCCTCCAATATGATTGATGACGACCGGAATGAACTCCTTGATGTTCTCTTGCCTGAACCACGGGATACAGAGGCCCAGCCCCTCCGAGCAAAGCTGATTCGCTGCGGCGATATAGCTGTTCTCGTCGATCAGGTCGGCGGGCATACCCCGACCCCACTCAGGGTTCGTGTTGATCTCGTACAGCATGTGCGCGCCGTTCATCGCGTGGATGTCACCGCCGTTTTCGCTGTATAGAACGACGCGCGCCTTGGCCGGATACCAAGGATCGTCGTCAAACCAGCCAGCCGTATTCCGTCGAACGCGGAAGCTCCACTCCTTCGGGTATGGATTCATCGCCGCGACCATGCCGTCGAACCAGAGCGTCACGACTCCCCGGAAGTTCGGCACGTCGCCGCCAAGCATTGCAGCGATGCTCGGAAGAGTCCCGAGAGAACTGCTCAAGGCAGGCTGGAGGTTCTGGTTCGAGGCCCCGTTGTAGCAGTAGACGGGGCCTTTGATTCCGCCTTCTTTCTTCTCGCCGCCGAACAAGTCGGGCTTGTTGATTGTAATCAACTTGCCGCCGTCGGCGAGCGAGATCGGGGAGGTGTAGGCCGGGATGTCCCCGACTCGAATTTCTGCGATCTCGTTGATCGGCCCGCGCCCTAGACCCATGTGCAGGGAGAAGAAGTACCGATAGCCGATAGTCTGCTTCTTACTGCCCATTCTGAATCTCCCGGCGCGCGGCCTCTACGGGGCGCAAGGCGAGCGGGTCTCCGGTAGCAATGAAGTCAACTGCCGGGCGGCCCTCGGCCACGAAGCTGGGCCATGACCAGTTGCGCGCGGCGAACCAAGCCCGCGTCCCTTTCATGCAGAGATTGGCCTGCCGCATGTGCCGGACGTGAACGACGAGGCCGGACATCACTTCTTGCCCTTCGACTTGATCTTGGTCGTGCGGTAGTTCCCGAACCAGAGAACCATCCAGCCCTCGGTCCAGCAGTCGCCGAAGAACACCGCCTGCGGCGTCCCTTCGTCGGCCTGCGGGAAATCGAAGTCCTCCAGTGAGGCGGGCTTTTGGTTCTGAGGGCGTACCAGCAGCGATTGGATCGCTACCGACGCCACCAGAAAAACCAACGCCCAAGCAAACAGTGGCACCGCTCGACCTCCTCAAAATACCGGCGACCCGTCGAACGGCGACTTACCGGGCAAGTGTGGGAACCCGCCATAGTTGGGGAGGTTCGAGAACGCCTTGCAGGCAGTCGTGTTGCGGGCGCAACCGGGGTAGATTGTTATCTCACTTCCGACCTCAAGTCCATCGGTCGTTCCGAGAACCCTGAAATCATTTCCGATCTGCGATTCGATCCCGTATCGCTGGAAGCTGCCATCGGGCCGGGTGAACTCTACGAAGCCTCCGGTGAAGCTGCCTTCCGCAGGCTGAGCGAAGGTCAGAACGGTGAAGTTCGTCCCTGTCAGCGTTGCGACTTCGTGAGGGTATGCGTGGAGAGCCTTGTTCACCTTGCAACCGAACGCCGAGTAGAGGACGTGCGGGCACATGCGGCCCCACGCCAGACGAAGCCCCTGCCGGTCGTAAGAGCCGCCCAGCGACCGGCAAGCCATCTGCACCGTCGCCTTGTCTACCAGCGTCGCGTTGACGACCGTGCCAGACCAGAGCAGCGGGGTCTCGTCGTCCGGGTCGCCGACATGCCAGCGGCGAACCGTCAGCCAGATTTTGCCCGACGGCTGGCTGTTACGGAACAGCGCGGCGACCGGGTGATTCGATTGCGTGATGATCTGGAGATCGTTCTGGTCCGAGCCGCCCTGCACCACGCCCTCGTCGGTGATCGCGAGCGCCGTCCAGACCTCGCCGTCAACCGTGCGGTCCTCGTCGTCGGTGCAGTACCGCCAGTAGGTGTTGCCGTACCGGAACTCATAGAGCGCGATAGGCTTGCCGCCGCTGTTGGAAGTCTCGTAATCGCCGTATGCCACCGATCAATTCCTAATCAAGATGCCGGGCGTAAACAGGTCCCAGTAGTTGTCGTTATTCGAGCCTTCGTCTCGGATGTTCTCCGCGCCGAATCGCATGATGCGGGTGCCCGGCGGTACAGCCGTCTCCGGGAAGGTCATAAGAGTCCATGTGTTTTCGTAGCCGAACGGCGTGTTGACGCGGCCCAGAAGCGACCCACCGCCGTCTCGGAACTCGACGAACATGCGCCCATGATCGGTCTGCTCGGCATAGGTCTGGTGATACGCCGAGAAATTGGCGATGGTGACATCCCCGGCGTCGATAGCCGTGTACCATGTGTTCGGCACGTCGAGGTCCTGGTAGAACTCGCTGGCAGCGTTGACCCCCGGCCAGCCGACTTGAGTTCCATCGTAGGCCCCGTCTCCGTTGGGCGTGCTGGTCCGCGACTGGATCGTGCCGGACCAGCCGGTAGTGCCCTGCTCGAACGAGGGGTTGACCAGCGTGAACGGCGACCCGCAAGGCGAGGAGTTCATCGTAGCCGCCGGGATCGGGAAGCTGATCGGCGTCGGCGAGGTCCGGGTGTTCTTGAACGTGCGGAAGGTCGCGCTCGCGTCATGGTGCGCGTCAACCCCGCCATAGTGCGTGATCTCGAAATCGTCGGTATCGAATCGGGCGACATCGGCGAAGCTGATCCGGTGGACAAGCCCCGGCGAGAGGGCTAGACCCAGCGCGGCGTCTAGGTTCAGCTTCTCGGTCGCGGCGGTCGATCCGGGGACTACGGAGAGGACTTTGCGGAGGATCGTGCCCCCGGCATGTTTGATCGCGATATATTCGCGACCGCTCGTCGGACCCCCGGTGTAGAGGTAGCCGACGTTTTCGACCTCGATCTGTGTAGCGCCCGATCCCGGAGAGTTCACCAGCCGAAGGTCGGCTTTGAACGTCGGGAGCCAGAAAGCGCCTGCCCGGCCTCGGTGCCGGTAGATCAGGTCGCGGAACCCTGCGAGCTTTTGACGGCCTGTCAGGAACCAGCGATGGGCCTGCCCAAGGAGGGCGCGACCCAGCGTGTCCACCTGATAGGTCAGGCCGATCTCGGTGTCAAGCAGGGCGATCTCCCGGTTCATGGAGGTCGTCAGGTCCTCGACCCAGTTGGGTTCGCTCAGGAACACCGGCAGAGTCAGGTACGTCGGCGAAGCGTCGGCAGCCGGGGTCCATGGATTCGGGCCGATCACGCGCAACTGGGCCGTGACAACCGCCGTCCCGGCAGTCCGGTGATCCAGATCGCCGACCTGATCGAGAACCGCCCGGCGCAGCGGCAGGAGCTTGGTCCCCTTCGGCCACGGGCGAGTGACGGGGGCCGCCAGATCGACCCCGCCCGCGTCTACGGACGCGATCTCGACGACCTCGTAGTCCATCGCCGTCTTGCCGGTCAGGATCGCCAGCCGCCCCTCGTGGTACTCCCACTCGCGGTAGCTCGTGTCGAAGTCGATCCGGTCGCTCTCCGTGGCCGTGAGAGCCGATGACAGGGTGACAACCTCCCAGTAGAGCGGCGCGACGACCTGTCCACCGCCGAGGGCGTTGATAAACAGGTCCCAGAACGCCCGCTCAGGCCCCGTGAGAAGGAAATCCGCCTCAAAGGTCCTCCGGGGCGTCGGACGCAGGGAACGGCGCTGCTCGGCCCCCTCAGACGCCGCCAGCACGTCAGTCAGGAACGCCAGCCGCTCCAGCATCGGCTCCCGCCAGTTCGGGCGGAACGAGAATACAGGGAGATCGCTGTCCGCCATCACTTGAGAACCTGCTTGATCGTTTCCTTGTTCTGCCGAATCACGGTCAGGATCGACTTCTGGCCCGTGCGACTCTGCATAGCGTTAGGCACCGCCGCCGGGTCGAGCAAGAGGACCTGCTTGAGACCGGGCGCTCCACCTTCACCGCCGCCGCCCTTGCCGATGTTGCGGATATGGCGCGGGTCGTCCTCGGTCAGGACTTCCTCGCCCCGCTGGAGGACCGCCTTGTATTCGTCCGGGCGCAGGCCCAGACCGCCGCCGCCGTGGAACTTGGGGGCACCGATCCAGCCGACATCGCTCCCGCCGGTTCGACGCTGCCGCGAAGCCCCGCGACCGCCGACGATGCCGCCATCATGGAACAGGAAGGACAGGCCGCCGCTACCCGCGCCGAGGACCGACTTAGCGATCTGCAAGGCGACCATCTGGATCAGGACTTGCGCGATAGAATCGAGGATGCTCCCGAAGATGCTGAGCGCCGTCTGGCCCAAGTTCTTCAAGGCGTCGCCGAAGCTCTCGGTGCCGCTAATCACGCCGACGATGGACTGGGCAATCGAGTTGAAGGCTGTCACGACGCCCTGCTGGATCGCACCGCTGACGGCGGTATTGATCTGCTGCAACCGGGGGTCGATCTGAGACAGCCCGGCGTTCACCGCTTGCAGCTTCGCCAGCCATGCGTTGTACGCGGTATCCGTGATGACCGGCAGCCCGGTAAGCGGGTCGATAGTGTTGTGGAGGAGTTCGACCTGCTCCCGAAGCTGCGCGATGACCGGCGCGATGGACGCGGCCTGCCGGGCGTATGCTTCCGCCGTAAGCTGCCGAGTCTCTGCGTCGGTCTGCAAACCGAGTTCGTTCAACGTCTGGTAGGAGCGGACGAGATCATCGCGCTCCTTGAGAAGCTGATCGAGCTTGCTGCTGGTCTGGTCGAGTCCGGCCAAGCCAATATCGGCCACCGCGCGATTGGTCCCCTCGCCGCTGATAATCCGCTCCAGCGAGGCGATCCACGAAACCATTTCCGGGGAGGGGTTCGTCCCTGCCAGCGCGCGGGCGACCGTGAGCGCCTGCTGAGCCGCGTTGACGATCTGGGGCGAGATACGACCCGTCACTTCGGCGGCCTGCTCCATGGCCTCCTGAGTCGTGATCGCGCCCCGCACCTGAGCGTCGCTGATCCGGTCAAGCTCGGCTTCACGCTGGCGCTCAAGGAGGGCAGCCTGCTCCTGATAGAACTTGATCGTCTCCTCGTCCTTGAGGCGCTGCTTCGTCGCTTCGACCTGCCGCTCGATCACGTCGAGGCTCACGCCATCCGAGTCGGTCGTCATCCCGAGAGAGCGCACCTTCTGGATGCTGTCAGCGATGGTTTCGTACCGCTCGTTGATCGCCTCAAGGCGCTGCTCAAGGCTGGCAGAGGCTCCGGTGAAGGCGGCCCGGTTCAACTGGCGAAGCTGGCCCTCAAGCTGGCGCTGAGCCGATTCGCGCTGGCGCTGGGCAGCCTCGGCGGCCCGCTGAGCGCGCTTCGCGGCTGCATCCGAACGCTTGCCCGCCCGAGCGCCTTCCTGATTGATCTTGCGCTGCTCAGCCGCGATAGCCTGCGTGACGGCGCGCTCCTCAAGGGCCTGACTGACCCCGGCGGCCTGCGCGCGCGTCCGGGCCTCCCGCTCAGCACGGGCCAGCCGTTCGGCCCGGCTGAGTTCGCGGGTCTGGTCAACCTCCTCGTCAAGCTCATTGGCGAACCGGCGATCTCGAATCTGCTGGTCGCTCGCGCCACGAGGAGCCGGGGCGTTCAAACCTCGCTGGGTACGGATGACCTGAAAAGCGTCGGCCTGAGCGCCTTCGATTCCCTTGCCCGCAAGCAGGCCGGTCAGGAAGGTGAAGCCAACAATCGTGTCGTTGATATACTGATTGATTCGGTCAATGACCGGCTGGAACGTGGACTGGAGCCAGCCGGTGAACGACTGCCACGCGCTCTTGAGGTTGTTGACCGCCGGGGTCCACGACGACTGAGTCGCGTCGGCGATCTGCTGGTTACGCTCGGCCACGCGGTCGAGGACGTACTGCCGCGCTTCGCCAGCCCGGCCCGCCTCGAACAGGGCTTCGGCGTGGGCCAGATCAGCCTCGGTCAGGTCGTTCGTTTTCTCGGCGAGGTCGAACACCGCGTCGATCCCGCCCTGCTGGACATCCACGAGCAACTGGGTCGCTTCAACAACGTCGATCCCGAGCCGCTGGGCCAGCCGCCCGGCAGCCTCGGAATAGGTTTCGATGGAGGCGGTGTCGAAGCCCTCCTCGACGAGCAGGAGCATGGCCTTGCGGGCGTCCTCGGCCTTCTCGGCGACCCCCTCCAGCTTCTCTTGTGCGTCGGCGAACCGCTGCACGTCGATTCCGTCGCCGAGCGGGGCCTGCGCGAGGTCCTTGCTGGCCTGCTTGAGCCGTTCGGCGTCCGTGTAGATTTCGCGGAAGGCGAACCCGAGCGCCGCTACGACGGCGATCACGGGTGCCCATACGACCGCGATCCGGGCAATGGTCGAAATCATGCCGGGGAAAATCTGGCTGATCTGCGAACCCTGCTGGATCAGGACGATGAACGGATTCTGCCCAGACGCCAGCGACACGAAGATGTCGTTAAGCTGGAAGCTCAGATTGGACAGGTCGTTCGGCTTGAGGCCGAACAGCCCGTTGGTCCGCTGGCCCCCGCGACCGAGCGTCGTGTTGATACGACCGAGCGCCCCGGCAGTCCTCGTGGCCGCTGCTTCGAGTCGCGCCTGTTCGCCCGCCAGATCGACCGTGTTGATCCCGGCGGTGCGAAGCTCCCGGCTCAGTTGCCCGAGCTTCACTTCCTCCTGATTGAGCGCGCGCCCGGTCTGCTCCAGCCGGGTCTCCGCCTGCTTGAGTGAGTTGGCAAGCTGCTCGGTCGGTTCGTCCGCCGCAGCCATGGCCTGACCGAGTCGTTGCACGTCAGCCTGAGCGGCCTCGAACTGCTGCCGGGCAGCCGCCGTAGCGGCCTCCTGCTGCTGGAAGGTATCGACAAGGCCGCCCTGCCGCAGGAGAGCCGCTGAGGCCGCTGCAAGCTGGTTATAGGCATCGTTCAGCAGGCCGACGTTCTTCACGCCGTCAGCAGCCGCCAGATCGGCCTTCTCGATAGCTGCCTCGACGCCGCCGAGAGTCTGGAGCGCAGCATTGCCCGGATCAATGATCGCCCGGAGGCCAGCGGCCACCTGCTGCGACGTGACCGCCATCGTCTGCCCGGTCTCGACGAAGCGCGAGATGTCGCGGCTGGCTTCGCTGGCCTGCTGCCCGACGGACCGGAAACCAGTCAGCGCGGCAAGCTGATTGTCCGCTACCTTGACGGTGTTGATCGCGTCGCCGAACAACTGGACGAAGCGGCTGGCCTGCCCGAGTCGCTGGGCCTCGGCGATCTTGCGCTCGAACCCCTGCTGGGCGGCGAGGCTGGCTTCCTCCTGCCGGGCGCGCGCGATGTTACCGGCGTACCCGTCGATAGCCGTGTTGACCTGCACCAGCCCTGCGCCGATCTGGCGGGCGGTGTTGACGATCCCGGCCTGCGCCTGATCGAGATTGTTGGTCGCGACCCCGGCGCGTTCGAGGACCGTGATCTGCTCGGCGAGGTCGGCCTTGTTCTTATCGACGGCGGCGCTGGTCCGGGTGACGGCGACCTCAAGCCGCTGCATCCGATTCTCTTGAGCGGCGGTCGCCTTACCGGCGGCCTCGACTTCCGCCTTGAGCGCGGCGAGATCAGCCTTCGCCTTGTCGGCAGCAGCGCCTACCTTGTCTGAGGTCGCCACCAGCCGGTTGTATGCGTCGATCTGCCCTTGGATGGCGGAGAGATCGCGCCCGGCGGCGGCAAGGGCCTCCTGCGTCCGGCGAAGCTCCTGCAAGCTGATCTCGCCGCGCTCGGCCTGCGCGATCTGCTCGCCGATCTTCGTGTTCAGCGCGTCAATGTTCGCGGTGACTTGCTGGAAAGAACGACCCGTAGTCTCGCGAGCGGAGATCAGCAGTTCGATGTCGCGGCGGGTCGTTGCCATAGCCCTCAGTCCTCAAGGTCTCGCAGGAATTTCTCGTAGGCTCTTATACCCTTTTTGCCACCCGAGAAAACTGCTGATCCAACATGCTGGTCGGCTACCATGCGAAAAGCCATTTCCCGGCGCTTGATGACCCTCAGAAGCTCGCTTTCGTTGGCGAGCTTGCCGAGGGCGTATCGGTGCGCGTCCGGGTGGCCGTTCGACTTTAGGTAGCTGACGGCTTCTCGGATGTTGCGATAATAGTCTGCAATGACGACATCAGGGGGCCGGGCTTGAGACCGTTTGCCTCTAGCAGGCTTGCCACGACCCCCAAGGCTTTTCCCAAGTCGATACCCCCATCTTCGGCGGTAAGGATCGCGATGGCCTTGAGGGCTTCGATCTGCTTGACGAACGAGAGTCGGCGGAACTTCTCGACATCCTCGGCGCTAGTGGCCTCGGCGCAGCGGGAAATGATTTCCACCGCCATCATCGGGAAGTCCTTGACGATTTCCATGACCAGATCGGCCACGGCGCTTTTCTGGACGACGCCCTTGGTCGCGTACTTCGCGACGGTCGCCTTCATGTCCTCCAGATAGTGAACAGTGAGGAACGTCACGTCCTCCGAGTTCATGCCCCGGACGGTAAAGAAACCGCCCTTCGACCCGACTTCGATTCGGGTCATCTCAATATCGAAACTCGCAGCCATATCGACTCCTTGACATAGAAAAGGGGCGACCCCGGAAGGAGTCGCCCCTGTTAGGTTCTCCGGGAGTTCGGAGCTTACGCCGTGACGGGGCGACCGTCAACGTAATGCTTCTCGTAGCCCTCCTTCTTGAGGACTTCACCCGTGAACGACATCTCGCTCCACGAGTCGGCCTTGAACTCGTAATCGCCGTCCGGGGACAGGTCGATCAGAGGCCAGAAGTCGTCGCGGTTCTCGCCAGCCGTGTTGTCGGCGATATAGCGCAGCGCGCCCCGGATCGTCTCGCCCTTGGAGATGACGACCGTGCGACTGTGCGCCGCTGCGGTGTAGGTGACGATGATGTCGTCCCCGTCGTCGATGTCCGGGGCATCTTCCTTGATGAAGATACGGCCCAGTTCGAGATCGACGTCGTAGTTCGCGCCGCCAGCGCCGCCGGGGATGGCTGCCGGGGTCGGCGTCGCATCATCGGTAACGGTCGTGATGGTCACGGCACGAGCGCCGGTCGGGGCGGTCGGCCCTACGCCAAGCTGATACCAGCGGCCCCGCATCACGGTAAGAGTTTCCGGGGTGCTGGTGATCGCCGACACGGCCAGAGTCTCGGCGGTGCCCTTCCAGAGCATCGCGAGGTTTTCCGGCTGGATGTCATCGGTCGTGAAGCCGACGGACTGGTCCGACTGCGTGACGACCGAAGCGTCCTTGGCGCGCTCCTTCTCGTCCGAGGAGTAATGCTCCTCGCGCGTCTCGTCGGTCGAGCCGGTCAGCGACGTGGTGTTGCCGATGTAATACTCGCCGGTCAAATTGCCGTCGGCATCCATGCGGTCGAAATAGAGCTTGCCAGCCCCCAGAGTATAATTCTTTGTGCGCGCCATGGGATCAATCCTCCTGAACAAAGGGCATGGTAAGGTCCGTCACGTTCCCGACGGAGATGGGCATGTAGAAGTACGCGGTGTCTGATACATTATCTTTGCCCGGTCGCACAATAGGAATCTGATACCGGACTTCCCCGATCAAGCCGCCCAGTCGCCACTCGTTCGGGTAGAGGCCGCCGCGCGCCCCATTTCGGTTCTCCGAGGTGATCCGGGCAAGCCGCATCTGGACCCACGCGAGAAGGTCGTAAGCCGGGTCGGTCGGGTGCTTCTTGTTGTCCTTCGCGAACCCATGAATGAGGATCGTCCAGTCCTCGTCCTGTTGCAGGCGACCGGAGCCGCCGCCGTTCGGGTCGATCTGCCGGGGGGCCTCCAGAACCGCCAGAAACGGCTCCTTCACCTCGTCCCCGAACTCGACCCGCCCCCGGAACACCGAATCACTCAGGTCATACGGGCACTCGATCCCGGTCATCTCGGCTGGCAGGTCAACCCAAGCCGGGGTGATGCCCTCCAGATGATCGGTCAGCGCCTTCATGATCTTGAGCTTCTTGGAAATCATTTCACGCTCCCGCTGAGTCGGACGAACTGCCGGATGAACTCGCGCTGCAACTGGTCGGCCACGGAGGGACTTTCGGCCACGCTGACTTGGCGGAACACCTGATCTACGGAGGGGCCATACAGCAGATAGAGGTCGGGCGCTAGTTGAACTCCAGCCCCGCCCTTCTTTCGTCCCCGGAGCCGGTCGCCGGGCTTGAGGCGAATCGCCAGACCGACGTTGAACCCGTCGCTGGTATCGCCCCCACGGCGGAGCCGAACGAAGAAACCCCCCTCGATTCGCTTGGCTCCGCCGCCCCTGTTGACCTTGACCCGGACGCCGCCGGTTCGGCGCGCGCCCTCGAAACTCTGCCCTTCGGCGAACCGGGCCAGCGAAGTCGGACGGAAGCGCGCCGTGATGGCCGCTGTCAGGTCCGCGTCAGTCGCTCGCTTGGTCTGTCCGAATCGGTCGGTGTCCTCCAGATAGCCGGGCGGGAAGTTCACCTCGTCCTTCATGGCCTTCCGCATCTGCGGAACTGCCTTCCGGCTGGTCACGCTGTTGATCGCGATCCTCGCGGACGTGCGCGCTGCCGCTGGCTGGGCGGACAGGAAGTCGTCGATCTCAAGCAGGTTAACGGCGGTGATTCTAGCGGACATGCCCGCCTCGCTGGTCTAGCCCCGCACCCGTGCCACGACCCATACGGTCTCGCTGGGGCCGTCTGGAGGCTCTTGGGTGTCGAGGGAGAAGGTCAGACCCTTGTAGCCCTCTATCGTCACCTCAGCGGCGCGGGAGAGGACGAGAGGGGCTTCCCCGTTGGCGACGAGGGCTGCGGATACTGCCGCCACGTTCTCGTCGAGGAAAACCAGCTTGTCGATCCCGTCAATGATCTCGGCGTAGTCGCCGTTCAGATCACCAGTCCGGTCGATCTTGTTGTGGTAGCGGACGGTCAGGGTCTCGCCCGTATAGTCCTCGGCGAAGATCAGGCCGTCCGGGTGATCCTCGTCTACCAGAGTCGCGGGTACGGCGAGCTTTCCGTGGATAGCTCGCCGCGCCTTCGCTTTGATGTCTGCCAGAGACATCGGGTCCCTTACAGGCCGCCGTCGGGATCGCCGCCGCCGTCCGAGCCGCCCGACTTGTCATCGGTCTGCCCGGCTTCGTGCTGCTTGCCGAGGGTCTGGAGGTCGGCCTTCTTGGCGTTCGCCGGATATTCGACCGAGTGGAAGTCGAGATACGCCTTCAACTGGTCCACCGACTTGTCGTCCATGGCGACATCCTGCCCGGCGTAGTCCGGCACCTCGACGACCTCGGGTTCCGACGCGACGACGCGAGCGCCGCCTTCCTGAATCGGATCGCGGTAGTGGAGCTTGCCGGTCGCCGCCGTCAGGCGGTCGAGCAGGGCGAGTTCGTCGTCGGTCAGTTCGACGACCTTCTTGGCGGCGAAGCGAACGCGGCGCTCCTCCTCCTTGTCGCCGACGGAGACCATGCGGGTCGTGGTGAACGCGACCAGAAGCAGTTTCAGGGCCATGATGATAATTCCTCGTTCTTCTCTGGGCTACAGGGTGAAAGGCCGGGGTTGCCCCCGGCCTCCCGTCGTTCAAGTTATTCCGGGTCGTGGACCTGCAACTTGAAGCTGTTGTTCGGCTCCATGGGAACCGGCAGCGGGGCCGACTGGCTCAGGGTGTATTCCTTCGCCGGATCGTCGTTCTTCTTGTCCACGATGCGCGGGAAGATACGCATCGGGCGGAGACCGGCGTTCGGGTCCTTGATGGCACCGAAGGTCTGGACACCGCTCAGCTTGTTGCCGACGCCGACGACCGCGTTGGGGTCAATGTAGTACCCCTCGGTCAGAGCGCCCGTGTCGGGATCGCGCTGGTGGAAGTAGCCCGCGTAGGTCCAGATGCGAACCCGCGAAGCCGACTGGCCGCCGACGAGGACCGCCTTGAGTTCCGCTTCCTTGTCGGTCTCGGCCTGACCGAGGATCGAGTGATCCGCAGCCGAACCGCCGATTCGGTAATCGGTGTTCAGGAGAGCCTTGAAGTCGGCGTTCTTGTAGGCCCGATCATAGGCTTCTTCGCCCATGATAAGGTCAGTGATCCGGCCACCGCTGAGCTTGCGCGCCAGCTTCATCTTGACCTGCAAGTCCGTCAGCGGGACAGCCGCCGACTCGCCCCAGCGCGCCGTCGAGGTCAGAACCTCGGTCAGATCGGCGTCGCGGTTGAAGTCGATGGTGACACGCGGATAGTCCTCGCCCTCGATCACGACGGAGCCGTTCACGAGCGCCTGAGCGCACATCCAGTTGATCCGGCGCTCGATCATCTCCCGCTCAAGGCGGAAGTTCTCGGCGATGGTCGCGTCATACCGCTGCTGCGGCGTCAGCGAACCGACAACCGGCTGTTCGCCAGCCCGGCGCTTGAACTGCTGCTGCACGTCAATGTCGTGCTTCGGCTTCACATACGCGGGCTTGAAGGAACGGGTGTCGAACCCGCCCTTCGCCATCACGCGGCCCTCGACGTGCGGGGCAACGAACGGCGCGAGGATGTAGCGATCTTCGCTGATCTCGTCGAAGAACACCTTCTCGGTCGTGAAGGTGATCTCGTCCGGGAAGAACTGGAGGAAGAAAAGCGGGTCGATCTGCTGGCGGTTCTGGACGCCAATCAGAGTTGCGGTATCATAATCAGCCATCTGGCGTCTCCTTGAGCAGGTCCCCCGTTCCACCATGAACGGCATCGGGAAATGGGTACTTCAAAATCCCGGCGGCTACAAGAGCCGCCGGAACGTCGTCGGGTTACAGAAGCCGCTTGATGCGGAACGGAGCGCCCCACTTCTCCAGAGCCGCCATCTTCTCCTCGTAGCTGGCGGAAGCCAGCCCGGCGGGCCAGACGAGCAGGTCGGGGTTGAAGCAGGCCGACACGTAGTACGGACCATAGGTGTCGGCGTTGTAGCCGCCGCCCGTGTTGGTCGTGTTCATGTCCGCCGCAGCGACGCCGACGGGGATGGCCGCCGGACCCGGCTCGGTCTGGTCGGTCGCGCCGCCCACGACATCCGCCGTGGCCGTCGGGTCCCACTTGACCAGATCGCCGGTTGCATCCTTCGCGAGGATGGTCAGAACGGCGAAATTGATGCCGGTCTTATACTTCGCAGCCGACGTTTTGATCTCGTCCTCTGCGGTGAAAAGCTGGGTCGGCGAAAAGCTCGCCTCGTCGGTCATCCCGGCGATCCAGTCCTCGTTGCTGTAACCTTCAACAGCCATGATGGCCTCCTTCTGAAATGATTTCCACCGCTCAGGCTAGGGCTTACGCCTTCGCCTGCTCGAACTTACGGCCCGTCGCTGCCGCCTGCGCCCCGAGGATTCGGGAAACATTGGCGGTCACGGCATCGCCGTCATCGCCGCCGCCCTTGCCGTCAGGCCCGACATCGGGGTGCTTGCCCTGATCCATCGCCTGCTCGAACTGCGACTTGCCTTTGGCCTTGTCGCCGCCGTCCTTGCCCTCGTCGTCGCCCTTCGGCTCGTCCTTGGGTTCGTCCTTCGGTTCATCCTTGGGTTCGTCCTTCGGCTCCTCGGCGGGAGCCTCGGCCTTCGGCGAGACCTTGAGCATCGCCACGGCGTCATCCACCGACATATCGGTGTTGTACGCCAGATGCTCGGCGAGACCTTCGCGCCCGGTCGCTTCTTCGTGGGTCATGATGCCCTTGATACGCGCCTTCGTCTCGTTCGCGACGGCGGCCCGATCCTCGGAACTGATTTCTGCCATGGTAACTTCCTCCTGAGAGTCATCTTCGGTTGCAGGGTCATTCGCAGCATTGCCAAGCTCGGCTACGAACGACGCTACCGCCGTCGTTGGAGACTCCGCCGCGTCGATCAGGCCGAGCGACAACGCTTCCGTCGGCCTCATTACACGAGCCTCGGTGCCCTTGACAACACTTTCTTCGATTCCGCGAAACTCGGCCACGGCGGCATAGAACTCGCCAGCGCGCTCGTCTACCATGCCTTGCAGGTACGCGCGGTCCTCCTTGGACATCTGCTCGTACATATTGCCGCTGGTTTTGAACTTGCCTGCCTTCACGAACTCGGCCTCGATCCCCCACTCCGCGAGCATCTTGCCGATGTTCATGTGGAGGATGTAGACGCCGATGGAGCCGACGCTGCCCGAGGGCGCGCAGACGATTCGGTTGCACGGGGCCGCCAGCCAGAAGCCGCCGGAAGCGGACAGGCTGTTGACCAGCGCCATGGTCGGCTTGTCGAGCGAATTGATTTCGCGCGCAAGCTCGTCGCACCCGGCAGCTTCGCCGCCCGGCGAGTCGTGATCGAACACGATCAGGTTCACGTCGGCGTCGGCGGCGGCAAGGTTCATCTGCTTGCGGATGAAGTCGTAGCCGGTGACGAAGCCCCAGCAGTAGTTGAAGCGGTTAATCAGGATGCCGTGGACCGGGATCACCGCCACGCCGTCCTGATAGATGAACGGCTTCGCCGGGCCGTCGGGACCGTCCTCCCAGCCCCACGACGACATGACTTCCGTGCGGACCTCGTTCCACGCGGCAGAGGGGTCCGTGACCTGCTCCGCCTCGTTCAGGAGGCCCATGAGCATGGATTCGGCGTGGCGGTCGCTGATAAGGCAGTCCCCCGCCGACATGCGGCTGAGGACCTGCGCCATAAGGCCGCGCTTACGCAGCTTCGTCATCGGATTCTCCCGTGTCGTTCATCTCGGCATCGTCGGCATTGTCCTCGGCGTCGCTCGCTTCGCCTTGGTCTCCGCCCTGCCCCGTGTTGCCTTTGTTTGTGTTCAGATCGAACACGAGCTTATGTTCCTCCAGCAGACCAGCTTCAAGCGCCTTCTGCTCGAAAATCTCACGGTAGTCATTTCCGAGTCGCCCGATCTCGATCTCGTAGGTCGAGAGGCCCGCCTTGATCCGAAGGATCGCGGCTTGCGTCTCCTTGAGTTCGTCGATCTGGCCGGTGCCGGTGCCGATCCACGCGCAATTGCTGAAAGCCTCGCGCATGAGCGGCTTGTAGAAATCGTCGCGAGTGAAGCCCGGCGGCAGCGGCACCTCGCCCTGCGAGATGAACTCCTCCAGCACGTTGCCGTAGATGTTGTTCGCCAGACGGTCGGCGACCGACTTCTTGCGCGACCGCATCGCCCGGCGGGTGTTCTCCGTCGAGAGCTTGGCCGTGGCGTAGGACATCTTGGAGTAGTCTCGCGAGAACTCCGCATAGTCCATGTTCAGGGCCGCCGCCGTATGCCGAAGCAACGAAGCCTCGAAATCAGTTCCGACCCCGCCGGGCGTACCCAGCGTTTTCATGTTCAGCTTCGTGCCCGGATACAGATGCGGGATCATCGCACCGTCGAGCGCGATGTTCTCGGCCCCGGCGAGATACTTCTGGAGGCCCGCCAGATAAGCCCCGATTGCCGTGTTCAGCGATTCGGGGGTGCTGGCGTCGCCGCCCATGGCGACAATCATTTCCGCCGTCGGCATCTCGGATTCGATGGCAGCGCAATAGGTGGCATTGATGACCGCGTTCTGGAGAACCACGTCCTGCAAGTGCTTGGTCATCCGCATACGCTTGAGGGCTGCGACCATATCGGCCACGCCGCGATGCTGATCCGGGAAAAGCTGCTCGATAATGTGGATCACCTGAGGACGGCCCCACGGCTTGTACCGGGGGATGTAGGTGAAATCGAGCATGTCGTATGCGCCGGGCCAGAACGAGTTCGGGTGATTCCGCTGGATGAAGTATCCAACGGGCTTGCCCCGCCCATCTACCTTGACCCCTCGGCGGAGGTCCTTCGTGTCGGTCTGCCAGTCCGGGTTGCGGAGACGGCTGGGATCGACCGACTGGAAGCATGTCTTGATCGGTCGCCCGGCGGAGCGATCCCACTCCGAGGTCTCCAGCACTTCGCCGGTCATCACGAACCCGGCGACGCCGAGACGAATCTTGCCGGTGAACGTGTTCATGCCTGCCGCGTCAAGGTAGCAGGCTTCGCTCTCGGCGATCAGATGGAACCGATTCTCGATGATCTTCTGCGCCTCGTCGGCCCACTCCTTCGTCGCGCCGGGGATCACCTTCCAAGCGATCTTGGCGTTCAGCCGGTATTGCGCGCCGACGATGGAGTCCATGTGCGACTGGATCGCGCCACGGGCGTAGCCATCGTTGATGACCATATCCTTGGCGCGAGCGTCGGCTGGTTCCTTGACGGTGTTGATCGCCCGGTCAGGCGGGATCGACGCGACGTTCCAGTTCGCGGTCTCCCGGCTGGTCCGTTCAGCGCCCTCCAGCCCGCCGCCGAGGGCATGTTCCACGGAGCCGTTGCCCCGGTAAATCTGGACATCGGTGCGACCGCGCATCTGGGTCCCGAAGTCGAACGCCTGCTGATCTGCGCCCATTACAGCCTCCGTCCGAAGGTGAATCGAATTGGCCCACGGTAGGCCGAGCGCAGACCTTGGCAGACCGCCAGTTCGTTTTCAAGGCGGGTGATGTAGGCGAGCAGGCCGTTGGCGTTCGCGCGGCTATACTGGATGCTCTCGCCGTTCTGGTCAACGAACCGGGTGATCGCCCCGCCCGTCATGAGTTCATCGTATGCCTTGCGCGCCGCGTCGAGCCGGGTCTGGATTGAAGTGCAGTCCGCCATGTGGCCGGTTCCTTACGCGATCTTGGAAGCGATTTCCGTGAGGTCATAACTCGTTTTCGGCTTCTCCGCAAATGGTTCCGATCCGGGCTTGACAATAAAGGGATTAGCTGGATCACGAGGATCGGCCCAAGACGGCAAGTTACCCCAGAAATTCGGACGTTCGCATCGAATATACTTCGTCATGCAGAGCGCGATTGCGTAGTAAAGAAGGTCCCATGCTTCGTTGTTGCGGATGCCGGGGGCCTTCTGCCAGCCCTTTTCCTTGAGAATTTCAGAGCAGAACTCCTTGAACAGCCATGCAGGCATCCATTTCGGGATGCGGACCATGCCCTTATTCTTGACTTCGGAGGCCAGCCTATTGTTCGCCTCGTTCTTGAGCAGGTTCGAGTTCAGTTGCCAGACTGGAACGTCACCGCGCGCCACGGCTAGGTTCTTGCGGTCGCTGGCGTCCGGGAAGGTCTCGCGCACCATCGGGGCGTTCGGGGTGCCCGACCCCTTGAGCAGCAGGAACCGATTGCCCAGACCCATATTCTTGAGCGTCCGCCAGAAGGCGTAAGCGTTCGCCGTCACGCCCGCCTTACCGCCCGAGTCGCAGCCGACGATCCGAATCGCCATGCGCTCCTCGCGCCCTTCGATAGGATAGGTACGCTTGATGACCTGATCTATCAGGAGGTCCCAGTCCTCCAGATACGTGCCCGGCTTAACCCATTCGGTGTCGCCGTCGCCGTCCCGGCGGAGGGACTTGCGGATGTCGAATCGCTCGATCAGCGCCAGATCGTATGGCTCGCCGGGGATGACGCTCCACGTCTGAACGACGAACATATTCTTCTGCACGTCAACCGTGGCAATGGCGAAGGCAGTCTCGGAAATGATTTCGATCTCGCCGGTCTCCGGGTCGCGCCCGAAGTCCTCCGCTCGTGCGATCATATCCTCGGGCGTCCGCTCCTGCTCGGCAGCCTTTGGCTTGTAGGGTCGCCCCAAGTCGGTGTTGTAGAACTTCCGCAGCGGCTCCTCATTCAACGTCGTGTCGAACTCCTCCTCTGCCGTGAGGTAGGTCGCCACGAGCTTGGGCCAGTTCGTGAACGCTGCCGACGAACCCTCAAGCCAGTAGCTCGCGTACTTCGTGCGCCGGGGCGTCCCCTCGACCTTGCCGTTGATGATATGGCAGCCCTCAGGGAGCCAAAGGCCGTTCTGTTGGAGCGTGAAGCGTTCCTCGTGCTGATTGTACCCCTCGCAATGGGGGCACTTCAAACGGACGCTCTCGGCGGCGTCGAGACCCTTGGCGAACTGATCCCACTCCAGAAGCTCGAACCGAGGCTCCAGATACTCGCCGCAGCGACCGCAGGGCATATACCAGCGGCGACGGTCGCCACGGTTGTAGAGGGCCAGAATCCCGGTTGTAGGAGGTGCCTCGTGCGCCGACTTCGGGGTGTACCGGAAATCAGTGATCTCGCGGCTGGGCGACGATTCGCACAAGGTCATGGCGAACGAGCCGAACGACGTGGTGCGCTTGGTCGCCAGATCGAACGGGTCGCCCTCGCCTTCGATGTCGTCGTCCATGCGGTCGCGATCGGTCAGGGCGATTCGGGGGATCGGCTTACCGGCGAGTTCGGCTTTAGTCGGCCACGCGAGGCCGAGGATCATCCCGTTCTTGTAGTGCTTGTCGAACTTGTTGTCGGCGTCGCGGCTCTCCAGAAGCTCCTTGCCGACAAGTTCCGAATCGCGGTGCAGGCGGTCGATACGCCGGTTCGAGAAGTCGCGGGCGTTCGCCTGCGTCGGCGAGAAGATCGTCATGTCCGACGGCTCAGCGCGCACGGAGTACCCGGCCCAGTTCAGAATGAGTTCCGTCTTGCCGCACTGGGCGGGGCCGACAAAGATCACCGCGTCAAGCTCAGGGTTGACAAGCTGGTCCAGCGGCTCCCGGAGATACGGCGCATAGGCGAACCGCCAGTGCCCGACATAGCCGGGGGCGTTGTTCAGGTAGCGTTCCTGCTCGGCCCATTCGGACGGCCTGCGGTGATCGGGGTCCAGCCAAATTTGTTCGATGGTCTGGCAGGCCAGATCGCCGAGGTCGTTATAGCCCGTTATACTCGTCCGATTCTTCCTCGGCAGCAGGAACTCGATCTCCTCGGTCGTGAGACGGCTCATGTTCACGAACGACGAGAGGGCCGTCACTTCCGACTGGTCCATCATACTCGGGTCCGTCGCCATAACCTTCAAACTCCTTCATGATGGCCTTCCGGCCCTCGACCAGCGCGCCTTCGACGACCCGGCGCACGACTTGTTTCTGTTCGCGGGTCAAGCCCGCCTCGCGTTCGATTGTGTCGGGCAACAGCAGCAGGATCATACGGACGCTGTTGAACAGGACCGAGATCAGCCGCACGACCTTGCTGGTGCGCCAGAGGTCCCCGATCATCTCCTCGTAGGCTGCTCGGGTTTTCTGGGCGCTCCAGAAGGCGTTCTGGAGCATCGGGGGCAGGTCCGAGTGGTTCATGTTCATGATGACCCGCTCGATGTCGTAGCCCGGCTTGACGAGCCGCGCAGCGGCCTCCGGGATCGAGTAGATCGGAGTGCCCCGGCGGCGGCCTACCGGGACAAGGCTGGAGACCTTGCTGGTGACGACCTTCGGGTCCGACTTGAACATGATCGAAAGCTGCCGGATCGTGGCCCCCTCGTAGATGATCGCCGAGGTCTCAGGATCGTCCGAGCGAACTAGGTTCTCGTGTCCCTCCTGCTTTGCCTGCGACGCCACTTAAAGTCCTCCGAAAATATGACCGTAGATGCTCTCCAGCAGGGCCTCGAACGAACGGCCCCCGGCGAAGCCTGTCTCAGCCTTCCCGAAGTACCAGATCGCCGTGAGAGACCCGACCGACATCCCTACATACGTCACTCTACCCCCGGCTGGCAACAGAATCGCGTTCAGCCGCTCCCGGTATTCTTTCATCCGGGCATAGTAGCGCAGGTTGCCGGGGTCACGCTCGCCCTCGAAATACCCCGGTTGATCGCGATCCATAGTCACAGTCCTCCGAACATGGCCGCTTCCGCGACCCCGATTGCCTTGGCGGGCGTGTCGCCCAGAAATGCTTTCGACGACCCCTTGACCGTCAGCACGACTTGCCCGTGGATGTTCCAGTAGAAGCAGATCGGTTGCAGCCCGGCGTCGAAGAACAGGACCTTGAGGTCCGAGGTGATCGCGATGTCGCACGGCTTAGTCGAAGGCTTCGGCATAGCTCGTCTCCTTGCGCTCGACCCGCTGGCCGGTGATCTCGGCCCGCATGTCCATGATGTACCGGAACAAGGCGTTCTGGGCGTCCTCCTTGGCTTGGAGTCGCTTCACCGCCACCTCGTCAGCCGATCCCTTGACTACCAGCGGCCACGAGCGCACCGGGCGCGTCTGGCCTTGCCGGGCGAGGCGCTTGTGAATCTGATACCACTTCTCGTAGCTCCAGAACATATCGAAGATCGCGATGTCGTGGCCCGGCCCCTTCTGGAGGTTCAGGCCGAACTCCGAGCCTTGCGGGTGGACCGCGAGCAGGCCGATCTTGCCCTTGTTCCATCCGTCCTGCTGGCTGCCCTGCCGGTCCATGACCTGCATCTTCGGAAATGCTTTCTTGAGCCGGGCAAGGCTCGACTGCCACCAGTAGACCAGCATGATCGGCTCGCCATGAAGCTCGTCGATCAACTGCCGCAGTTCCTCAATCTTGTGATCGTGGATCGCGCGCGCCTTCTTCTTGTCGTCGTAGACGGCACCGGAGCAGAACTGGAGGAGCTTCTGGCTGAGGCTCGCCGGGTTGTCGGCGTCGATATAGTCATCCGGGATGCCGGTCGAATCGTACTCGTCAGACAGGCGCAGGATTCGGGTTTCGATGAACTCCCGCTCCAGTTCACGAAGCTCGGGGCCAAGCTCGATCTTGCGCGTGAGATCGGCCCATCCGGTCGCCACCTCAGGCAAGTGATCCTCGGCCTTCGCCACGAGGCAGATGTCCGCCATCTGGGAGGAGATGATCTTGTCGTGCCCCTTGCGGAGCTTATAGCTGTACGTCTTGCTGTTGTAGGTGAAATGGTCGTCCCGCCAGTGCGTGATCGCGTTGCCCCAGAGCTTGCCGGTGTCCATGAGCCATCGCTGGCTGAACAACTTCTGGTAGCCCTCGGCGGCTGGCGTCGCCGTCATCTGGATAAACGATTTCAGTTCCCGGCGAAGCTCACGCATTGCCTTGAACCGCTGGGTATTGTGATCGCCGAGATCACTGGCCTCGTCGTAGATCGCATCGTCGTAAGGGCAGCCCCGGCGCTCCTCCTTGAGGACATCCACGAGCCAAGGCAGCGCCTCCCGGTTGATGAAGTGCAGGGGCACGTCTACCCGAAGCTGCGCGCGTCGTAGCTTGTCCTTGAAGCCGGTTGTAAGCGTCCCTGCGGCCCTGCTGGCTTCTTCCGGGGGCAGACCATCGGTTCGAGCCAGACGCTCGTACAGGAGCGCCAGACGGTCAAATTCCACCATATCCTGAGGGCGAGGGAAGATCGGCGATAGCCCGGCGGTCCAGTATTCGATCCACTGGCGCTCCAGACCAGCCCGGCAGAGACCCAGATAGGTGTCGATCTCGTCCGGCTGGAGGCCGCCCACGCGCGCCCGCGAGTAGGCGTCCCGGTTGAACTCCTTGACCTCGGGGTCGCCATCCTCGGCCCGCACAAGCTGGTAGGGCGTCCCGGCGAGGTGCTGCCACTCGTCAAGCTCGTTGGGCCATGTCTGGCAGGCGACTCGGATCGGCGCGATCACGAGCGCCCGGCGGCTGACGCTGAGGTGCTTGAGGCGTTGGATCAGGTAGGTCAGGCCGATAGCCGTCTTGCCTAGCCCCGCGTCGTAGTAGAGGCCGCAATACGGGTTAAGGTGGCAATGCGCCAGACCGTCCCATTGATACTGGTGAAAGTTGTCCAGCGAAAGCACGAAATCATTTCCACCTATAGACGGGCCGCTGCTTGCATCTTGCGGACCTGTTCCCAGAACTCTCGGCGCGAGTGCGCCACGATCACGATCTCACCCTGATCCCGAAGCTCCGTATGACGGAGCAACTGGTGCGGCTCGGGGTCCTCGCCCTCCCGTTTCCACTCGCACCAGAAAGCCGGGATGCCGAGCGAGAGAGACTTGTACCAGCGGTCGGGCCACCCGTCATGATTGCACGACATGATCTTGAGTTCGACGTTGCCGAGCTTGCGCCACTCGCTGCTGGTCTCCCGCTCGTCAACGGACTCCTTGCGCGGCTGGTTCCGTATCCGCCTCATAGGCCCCCCATGTCCAAGCCTGAGGCGTTCGCCGGGCACTCCATGAGCCGGTCGATCATCTCGGTCGTGCAGGGACCGTCGTGGCCGCGAACCCAGACAACCCACATGCAATCCATGAGCGGAGACTTGCCGCGCTCCTCCTCAAGGAAAGCCGGTCGCCACGTCAGATTCAGTTCCTTGAACGGCTTGGTCTCACGGAACAGCTTCTTCCGATTCTTCGTGTTCCAGTATTGCGCTTTGAGGAGCATCACGGCCACGGGCGCTACCTCAAGTGCCCGGCGAATGAACGCCTCGGCGATGGCGAACGGGGGGTTCGTGATGACCGCATCGAACGGCACAATCGGCTTCGGGAAGCGGCTGGCGTCCAAGAAGTCCACGCCGCCCTCGCCGCCCTTGACGCCGGGCCGCAGGTCGTAGCCGGTGACGTTGTAGCCGAACTCCTGCAACGGGCGGACCATCTGACCGTCGGCGCAGGCTGGCTCCAGCACGTAAGCCTCGGGCGGCAGCAGATCGGCGATATGGGGGAGCAGGCTGTAGGTGCAGTCAATCGGCGTCGGGTACAGGTCGGCAGGCTTACGCGCCCACTTCCGCATCGCCTCGGCAATCGCGCCAGACATCCCGAGCGCAGCAGCCTTTCGGATCGCAGGCATCTCGTCCTGCGGCGGCATGGCCCAGAAATCGTCCTCTATCGGCTCTGGCGGGTTGTTGTGGCCCAAGCCGGGGACATCCCAGAAATCGTCGCTGCTCATGCCTCAGTCCTTCTTGTAAACTCGACCTTCGTAGCCCGCAGCGCCGAGCGGCATTGTCGCCAGCCATGGGAACTTCTCTTGGATCGCTTTCGTCATGCAATGGCGGAGGGCGGGCAGACCGTGAACCGTGTCGTCCTCGTCCTCCTCGGAAATGATTTCGTCGTGAACGTGCCCGACAATGTAGAACCCGGCGGCATGTGCCGCAAGCATCCCGAAGCCGAGGATGTCACGGGCGAGCGCCTGCACGAAGTTCTCGATGAACTTGCCGCCATGGCTCTCGATCCGGGTCCACTGGTTCGTGACTTGATGCTTGCCCATGTACGAGATGTTCGTCCGCAGATAGGTGCCGTAGCGCCCTTCTGCCTCGAACTTCTCGACCCGGAGCTTGTAGTACCACATGGACCGGCCCGAAGGCAGGCCGACGCGCAGGAACGGCTTGACGATCTGGAACTCCAGCGGCCCCCATTTGACGATCTTGCCGCCCGCCGCCATCGCCCGTTCGATGGTATCTTCGATCTGATACCATCCGTTCTTGATCTCGCTGTAGGTCTCGCGGAACACCGCCACGGCCCGATTCGCTTCCTCACGGGTCATCTTGACGCCCATGTTCTCGGCGTAGGCCCAGAGGCCCGTTTTCTCGCCGTCACGAAGCTCGCCGCCGGACAGGCGGTAGCCTGCCCCGAGGACCGCAGGCTTGGCCCCGGATCGCTGGGATTTAGTCACCTCCTCATAGGGGACGCCGTAGAGCGTGGTGGCAAAGTCCTTGTACGCGCAGAGGCCGTTGCGGAACACGTTCAGACCGCGCTCGCAATCGGTCAGCCAGAAGATCACGACCGACTCAATCGACGAGAGATCGGAGACAACGAGCTTCTTGCCGTCGTGAGCCTGAATCGTGGATCGGACGCACCCGGCCACGGCGTCCATCTGCTCGCCCGCGAACAGGCCCAGCGTGTTGTACGCGCCCTGCTCGATCAGGCTGGTGCAGTAGTCGAGCCGGTCGAAGTTGATATGGTCCTCAGGCTCAAGCCATTTCGGCGTCCGGGGGAGGTTCTGCGGCTGAATCTTCCGCCCGGCCCATCGGTTCGTCCGGGAGCCGCCCGCGAACTGGAAACAGTGCCTCAGGCGGTCGTCGTCACCCATGCCGGTGATGCAGGCTTCGTACTTCGTCGTCGAAGTCTTGCTCGAACCCTGCCGCATCCGCATGACGACCCGGCACTCGTCGGTCAGGACGCCGTTGCCCTCGACCTGCCCCAGAGCGTTCAGCGTGGCGCTGGGGAAGCAGGGCATCTTCGTCGGATCGCGCTCGGCTGGTGCCGCGTTGACGTATCGACCGACGGCCTCCTCCTCGGCTGTCAGCGTCTTGACGACATTGGCCTTCTGGAGGTTGTCGTAGGGATAGCCGCGTTCTTGCAGCCAAGGGAGAAGCTGAGCGCCGCTGTTCGCGTTGGCGAGGCCGGTGATCCGGTTCTGCTCGGAAATGAGTTCCGCCTTGCGCCGGGTCGCGATCTCAAGCGCGTTCTGGACGTAGGTGCGGTTGATCGGGAGGCCCCGGTCGTTGATGATCTGGTCGAGCGTGTAAAGCTCCCATTGCCAGTCCGGGACGCCGAAGCGGTCCAGCTTGGTCCATAGCTCCCACTCCGAATCTTCGTCGCGGATGTTGTACCGCTTGAAGTCCTCCCAGAGTTCCGGGTCGCTATGCTGGTCGCGCCAGACGAACGGCTGGTTCTTCGTCGGCTTGTTCGGGCCGCAGAAGGTTCGCACCAGCATCTTGCCACGCGGGTCCTTCCGGTAGGTCAGCGACATCTGGTCCGCGATGTCGTCGAGGCCGCCCATGAACGAGAACATATAGGCGAGCGCCATGGAGCAGCGCCACGACGCATAGTCGCCGACGCCAAGGCCCAGCTTGCGCCAAGCGATCAGGCGCTCGAACGTCGAGTTGAACCCGATCTTGATGACCTCGGGATCGCGCAGCGCCTCCTTGAGATCGCTGGGGATACGTTCGCCCTCCGCCGGAACCCACTGTTCCGTCGTCTGGCCGTCGATCTTGAAGGCCCCCATGAGAATTTCGGTTGACGGGTGCGCCGAGTAGAGGTCGATCCCTACCTCGCTGAGGTCGAGTTCGCTCTTGGTTTCCCAGTCAAGTGATAGCGTACTTGCCATAACACGGTGCGGCCCCCGGTTTCCCGGAGGCCGCTGCGCCCCTTACAGGCCGCCCATGTCGTCGTCGGTGTCTCCACCGAAGCCGCCTTCCTCGTCGTCATCGAACGAGGAGATCGCAGCATCCTTGGAGATGCCGCCCTCGGCGATCAGCGGACCCTCGCGGCGGAGACGAACGGCGCGCAGGCTGGCGTTGATACGCTGCCCATGCTCGTTGTCCTGCCACCACGGCTGGACCAGCATGTCGATGAAGTAGCCCGCCTTGATTTCCGCCTTGATTTCCTCGGGGGTCTCCATCTCGGACTTGTCCGGGTGGAGGACCGTGGGCTTCTCGGTTTCACGGCTGGCGACGATCCAAGCATCCGCGTATTCCGGCTTCTTGGTCGGCTTGCCATCGCGGATGAACTTGGCGTCATCCTTGATGTCTTTGCCCTTGTTGCGCTCCTTGAGGAGGTCCATGCAGACCTCGTTCAGCAGGTCGATAGCAGGCTGGTGCGAAACCGTGGGAAGGATGCCCGTGATGCTGTAAGCCGGGGTGTCCTTCTCGTTCTTCCGCCACATCTTGTCGATATGGGGATAGCTCGCCCGAACATCGGCGATCAGGATGGTGCCATCGCTGTAGAGCTTGGCAATCACCTGACCCTTGCTGTTCTTCGCCGACTTGACGACGGTGCGCGGAGTTGCAGATTCACTCATATTCGTATTCCTTTTCCTTGATTCACGAGTTACCGATGGCCTCAACGTCCTCGTCGAACGCTGAAACCGCTGACGGGATACCCTCTCGCTTGTCGCTCACTGGTATCATCGTCACTTTCCCCGGCGGCTGGTAGACGAACGGCGCAATGCGCTGATCGTTTTCCTTGATCGTACCGCCAAGAGAAACCCTTAATAGCTGAACTGCCTGTGCAGGGGAAAGGAATTTTTGCTCGTACATGTCGAGATCGGTAATACCGCGACCCCGGAGCATCTTCCTTATGCCTGCGTCATCTGTCCATTTACGGTTGCCCGCCCGACCGTAACCGAGCTTCTGCCCCGGAACTTCTACGCCCATCTCCAGTCTTGCCAGCAGATAGTCGTACATCTCCCGGAAATACTTCTCCAGAATCGGACGCCACTCGTAAATCTGGGCGAGCCGTTCGATGGGGACTTGAGCATACGCCGGGAGAACCGGCATGTCGGAAATCATTTCCTGCTCGATCACGGCCACGGCGCGACTGGGCGACATTTCGAGATCGTCGAGATCGTCGAAGCTGGCCTTGGCGAGCTTGACGTTCACCGCAGCTAGGGCCGGGCAGTCGAATCGGGCCGGGCAGTATTCGCAGGCGATGGGGTCCGGGTGGTAGGGGGCGTCGGGGTCCCACGCCTTGTACGCCGCCTCCCGGTAGCGTTCGCCAAAAGCCAACAGGTCAGCCCGAGAGATGGTCCAAGTATCATAGTTGTCCCTGCGCGGCTGGCATATCTGGATTTCGATCTCTTGGAAGTCGTAGAGCCAGTCAAGCTCCTCGAACGCGCCCAGAGCATAAGCCATGCCCTGCTCGTTCTCCTCGGCTTCGACCCAGACCTTGCCGTACTTGAGGTCCTTGACGCGCAGCTTGCCCGGCTCGGCGCTGATATGGTCAGACGTGCCGAAGCTCGGGACCGGCGTGTATTTCGAGAGATCGACTTTGACCTCGACGTAGTGGCGTCCGGGCATCGTCGAGACAACGCAGACGTACTCCTCGACGTAGGAAATCATTTCCTCGGTGATCTCGATCTCGAACCCGTCCTTCTCGTGGATGGTTCCGAGGTGCCGGTAGGGGTTGCCGTTCAGCAGCCAGTCCTCGGCGAGCCAGTGAGCGATGCTGCCCTCTGCCGCGTAGACGGTCGGTCGGTCGCCCGCGAGATGCCCTGCGATCAGAGATCGCGGACAACGCATCCAGCGGTGGGCGCTCGACGGCCCGAAGATCGAATGGCCCGTGGCATTTTTGTCCGCGAGCATCTGATCGGTGATAGGATGATGTTCGGACATTTTACCCCCGGCTTAGGAGGAGATCGGGACGGGGGGTGTCCCGGTCTCCACCGAAGCCGGGGAGGGGCTTGTGGGCAGCCCCTCCCCGGTCCCTTGGTGCGACCCGAGGGAGATCAGAGACCGCCGTTGTCGTCGCCTTCCGGCTCCTCGGCGAGCCGAGCTTCGGCAGCGTCCCAGTATTTCTGCCAGTTGGCCGCGTCGGCGATCAGGTTCGCCAGCTTCTCGTGGCCCTGCTCCTTGATAAGCTGCTTCGCAGCGGCGTCGCCGTGCGTCTGCTGCACCTCAAGGAACTTGTCGCGAAGCTGCTCCGCCGTGAACGACGGCTTGGCGGCCTCGGCTTCCTTCTTCTCCCGCGCCTTCTTCTGCGCGGCAGTCTCGGGCTTGTCGCCCGAAGCGGCTGCTGCCGGGGCTGCGCCACCAGCCAACGCCGCCTTGATCTCGGCGATGTCAGCCGCCATCTGTTCCAGAATACCCATGTTCATGCTTCTCCGTGTTGGGATCGACCGCGCCCCGACGAATCGGTGCGACGGCCTCTACCTGCCCGATCTGGGCACTTACTGTCAATGGGAAAAATCTTACTTGCGTTAAGAATGGTTCTGGGGCAGCTTGGCCTCCGAATCAAGGGCAGGGCGATCCATGTCAGCAGAGAAATTCCCGATTCCGGCTTGGGTAGAGCCGGAACAGAGGGCCGAGTTCGCCGTGCGACTCGCAGCCCTCTATCACAAGATGGACGGAAGCCTCGGCGACCTCTCTGAGGCGCTGGGCGGTTCCCGTTCGCTTTTGCACATGGCATTGAAGTCCAAGGGCGGCGTGAACGCCCAGACCTGCATCAAACTAGAGGAGCTACTGGGGCGCGAAGCCTTTCCGCGCGAATTTTTCCGTCCTGACATCTTTGTAGCGGAGTAGCCCTGAATGGCCGCTCGGCGTTACATGGAGGAGTTCGGCGTTCGGATCGCCGAAAACGGATACGAAGTCATTCCGATCATCCCCGGCGAAAAGCGCCCGGCGGGAGAGAAGTGGCAGAAGTTCGACGGGTCCCCAGACGGTGTTCACGACTACCTCGCCGACGGCAAAGGCGGTCATGGCGTAGGCATTAAGTCGCGCTATGCGCCCGGCGTGGACATAGACATCCTCGACGCGACGATCAACGAGGAGGTGCAGGAGATCGTTCGCGAGGTGGCCGGTGAAAGCCCGCTCAAGCGTATCGGTCTGCCGCCCAAGGTCCTCTGGGTCTACCGCGCCGAGAAGGACGAGACGTTCCCGAAGGTCGATACCGGCGAGTGGCTGGATCAGCAGGGCCGCAAGGGCAAGGTCGAGATTCTGGCCGACGGGCAGCAGTTCGTCGCCGCACATATCCACCCTGACACCGGCAAGCCGTATCAATGGCTCGACGGTCGGTCGGTCCTAAACACGAAGCTCGACGATCTGCCGATTCTGACGCACGATCAGGCGAAGGAAATCAAGGACCGGGTTCTCCAGCTATTCCTCGGCCACGGGTGGACCAAGAAAACCAAGAACGCGATCACCCGTCTGACGAACCCGCTGGACGACGACGATCCGTTCAGCGCCTTCCGCCCGAAGGTCCAGATCGGCGACAACGAGCTTGAGCGGAAGCTGTTCCTGATCGAGGACAATGCGGACCATGATACATGGTTCCAGATCGGCATGGCGCTCTATCACCAGTACGACGGAGGCCAGCAGGGATTCGATCTCTGGGATCGCTGGTCGCAGAGCGCGGTCAACTACGACCGGGCGGCGCTGGAGAAGCGTTGGCCCACGTTCAACAACCGCGACAAAGCGCATATCCCGATCACATGCCGGATCATCCTCAAGCTCGCCAAGGAGAACGAGGAGCGTTCGACGAAGGAGAAGCTGCTTGAGTTCGTCGCCCGGCTGAACAATTCCGAGACGACGGACGCTCTGGTCGAGGTCTGCGACGAGATCAAGCTGATCGAGTTCCCGAACCACGTCCGCGAGCTTCTGACCGGCAAGGTCAAGGCCAACTGGAAGCGCCTCACGAACGAGACGCCCCGGATCGGCTTCGTGCGCGAGCTTATCCGGTACGAGAGCAAGGAAATCATTTCCGCTCCGCCGTGGGTCAAGCCGTGGGTCTACTGCGCCCAGACTGACGAGCTTTTCAACATCGTCAACCGCACTCAGTTGACCCGCGCCGCGTTCAACGTGTCGCACTCGCGCTACATGCTCACGCCGACCGAGCGGCTGGAGGGCAAGGCAGTCCCGGAGACCCAGCCGGTAGACGCCGTGGTGAACCTCTACCAGATTCCGACGGTCTACAACCGGATGTTCATGCCGGGCCAGCCTGCGCTCTACTCGATCAACGGGGTCGATTACGCGAACAGCTACACCGAAGAAGGCATCCCCGAAATCCCCGGCGAACTGTCTCCGGTGGAGGAAGAAGCGATCCAGATTTTCCTCGCGCATTTCGAGCATATCATCGCCAACGAACGCGACCGGACCATCTTCCTCGACTTCATCACCTATATCGTCCAGAACCCCGGTCAGAGGATCAACTGGGCGATCATGTTGCAGGGTGCCGAGGGCGACGGGAAGTCGTTCTTCATCGCCGTCCTCAAGGCCGTCATGGGCGAGAATAACGTCAACATGATCCCCGGCAAGGCGCTGGAGGAGAAATACAACCCGTGGGCCGAGAACGCGCTGGTCTGCTTTATCGAGGACGTGCGGCTGCACGGCAATAACCGATTCGACGCGGTGAACACGCTCAAGCCGATGATTACGAACCCCACGGTGTCGATCCGTCGCATGAACACGAACCCCTATGAGGTCGTGAACACGATGAACTACATCGCGACCGGGAACACGAAGGACGCGCTGCCGGTCGGCGACGAGGACAGCCGATTCTTCCCGATCTTCACCCGGTTCCAGCGGACGGCGGACATCGAACGCTTCAAGATCGCGAACCCGCACTACTACGACCGGCTGTACGCGACGATCCAGTTTGCGGGGGCGCTCCGCCAATTCCTCTTGCTGCGGAAGCTCAGCGACGACTTCAATCCGAAGGCTCGTGCGCCGAAGTCGAGCTACCGGCAGGAGATGGTTCTGCTGAACCAGACCGAGGAGGTCACGGCCCTGCTCGACACGCTGGAGGAAAGCGACCAGCCGGACTACAGCGAGTTCCTGCTGGACAGCAGCAAGGTCGCCGATCACTTCATGGGCACCGATGCTCTCGCGCCCCGTGGCAAGGCCCTGAGCCGCCTGCTGAGCCAGTACGGCTTCACCCTGCTCGGGCGGTTCAAGGTCAACGGCGAAAAGCGCCAGTTCTGGACGATGAAGCCGTGGGCATGGCCCGAGGACGACCAGAAGCGCGGTGACGCGGTTCGCGAATATCTGGACCCGGACGCGCTGTAATGCCCGGTCGCGTGTTGAACCGCTACACCGACTCAATCCACGGCGGCATCTCGATCCAGCGCCCCGGCCCGTGGGGAAACCCATTCCGGGTCGGCGTTGACGTAGCGACCCGCGAAGAAGCTATCGCTCGTTTCGAGGCCGAGGTCCTGCCGCACCTTGACCTGACCCCGCTGCTCGGTAGAGACCTGATCTGTACCTGCAAACCGAAACCCTGCCACGGCGACCCGATCATCTGGGCGCTCTACCGAGGATTATGATGGATACGACACCCGGCAGCTTCTCGAACGGCTGGCACAAGGAACGAGAGCGCCGCTGGGCCAAGTGGCACCGGGCGATCCAGAGCGATCCGAACTACGCCCGCATCCTGTTCAATCTGCCGCTGATCGAGCCAGTCAGAACGGGGGTTCGTCGGACGGCGGATATGCTCGGCTATAGGTGGCCGCAAACCACGGCGGCGGAGCATGGAACGGAATCCCCTCAGGATCGTCCTCAGGACTAGGCTCCTCCTCGATCAGACCGACCTCGACCCTGATCCAGTACCACTCCCGGTTGACAGGCCCGGTGCAAGCCTGTAGGTGGTGAACGCAGAGGGTGTTCCCGCACTCATGATCGACCTCTAACCCGTCGATCTCCAGCCCGTGAATGAATCGGGCAGCCCAGCGATGGGCCTTCCACGGTCTCCCGTCATACCAGAACGAACCATACCACGAGGTCTTGCCCCGGCCACGGGTCTTGCCCCCTACCCACTCGACGCAGCCGGTGACGGGGTTGAACCGGCACTTGTCCAAGAATCGGGCTAGGGCGGCCCGTGAGCGCCTGAACCGGCCTTTCGGGTCCCGGAGGCCCGCTGGCTCCTCTGACGCTCCCTGTAGGCCCGGAGATCGGCCCTCAAGCCGGGCAGGATCGCCATCGCCTGCACGATCCGGTGCCGCGTCATCACCTTGAAGTGCGCCTGCGGCTCCGGGATGCCCATCGCCCGCGCCAGAACCTCGTATGCCTGACCCCGCGTCACCGTCCGGTCGTCCCTCCAGATCGGGTCGAACAGATCGTGCGCCTGCTGTTTCAGCGCCGGGAGGGGCAGGGCTATCGGTATCCCGGAGGTCCAATCGTCATCCTCCTCGGCGCTGTCCATGGCCCATCCTCCGCCGAAGCTGCTCTAGGTCCTTCTCGTACTGGTCCGCGATCATGCGCTTGACCTCCTCCAACGGGATGTTCAGCCGCCGCAGTTCTCGGGCCTGCTCGATATAGTCGGTCGGGCACCACGAGCCGATGCCGTGCCGCTGGGAGAAGGTTCGCCCGGCACGAGCGTTCGATTCGGGTGTCCGGGCCGCCACCCCGATCTCCCAGAGGCGGCGATCCCGGCATTGCTCGGCGTTCCGCGCCTTCCACTCAGGGTCGGCGGCGATCTCCTTCATGATCGCCGACTTCCGCTGCCGGATGGTCGGGTCTCGTTGGTTCGCCAGCTTGACCGCCTTGCCCGTTCGCTCGCGCTGAGCCGGGTCCTCGTATCGCCGATGGGCGGCACCTGAGGCCGCCCGGCGAAACGAGTCCGACTTCTTGACGCACGGGGCGCAGAGACCGCTCTTGTTGTCCCGCCGGATCATCGTCGGGCACTGAGAGCATTTACGATCCTTGCGACGGCTGGGAGGTGGTAGCTTCTCGTCAGGCGTATTCACCGCAGCCCGCGCCCTTCTCGGATCGCCCGTCGTGGTAGCCGCCCGTGAAGTCCTTCCAGTGGACCCAGCCCTTCGGGCAATGGAAGCCCCACTCCCGGACCTTCGGGCCGGTCATGAAAAGACTGATCGACGGCAGCCCATGGATCAGTTCGAGCCGGTGAACATCGGTCGCCTTGCGGTGGATGACCTGACCCGGCTGGCGCTCGAACGTGCCCTCGGGCGTATGCTCAAGATAGCCGCCGTCGATCACGAACGAGGTGTTATCCCACGGGTGATCGTGCATCACGTCGTCGTCGCTGCGAAGCGTCCGATGCAGGTACAAGTTCATCCGGTCGTTCCGGGGGATGATGAACCAGCGTTGCATGTAATCGCCGCCGATGGTGAAATCCGGCTTCCGTAGCATGATCGAGTCCGCCCAGTCGCGCATGTCTGCGAACCCGGCGTACTGGTCAACGAAAGCCGTCATATCGAACGGGATCAGGTTCTCCATCTCCCGTGTCGCCACGTCGAAAATCGCTTTGGCTTCGGGGTTGGTTCGGATCGCCGCCTGACCGGCATCGCCGATCCGGTGCGCGAGATAGTTTGCCGCGTTGCTCACTAGAGACCTCTCGTGTTGCGCTGTCCAAGCTGGGATTCGACGTACTCTACGAGATAGCCGCCGAAGCTGACAAGCAATTCCTGCCCCTCGAACATGACCGTCGAATCGCGATCCTGATCCTTGAGGGTTTCCTTGAGCGCGTCCAGCCGCTTGCGGTCGAACGGCCCTGCGATAGTCTGTACCGGCTTCTCAGCCATTGGATGCTCCTTTCACCTTGAACAGCAGGTCGAGGACGTTCATCGCCATGAGAAATTCGGGGCGCTCGTCCCAGAGACCTTGCATCACTTCGTTCGATTCGGGGAACGACCCGTCGTCCTTGAGCCATTGGCTCAGACCTGCACGGACCATCGCCCGCATCTCGTCGTCGGTCAAACCCTTGTAAAGCGACCGCGATTTCCGGCGATCCTCGGCCACGCGCTGCATTACGCGAGCCGCGTCAACGAGGTGGTCGAGATCGAGATCGCCGAGCAGCATGAATCGGTCGCTGACCGAATCGCGCACGTAGAGCGACGACGCTGCCGGGTTGCGGAGCCGGGATACCATCGCCGCCGCGTTGCTCAGGACGACCGCGAGCGGGTCCAGCTTCTCGGGCGGAACGGGCGCGAGGACGAAACCGTTTCGGATGTCGGCGTCGCCGATAACCTGCTGCTTCTGGAGGAAGCTGGTCAACTCCTGCCGGGTCGGGTGTTCCGCCAGATCACGGAGCCTCGCCTCGACCGCGTTGCGGTGTTTCAGCCAGCGATCCAGCCGCCCGACCCCGTACATACCGAGTGCCGAAGCCGCGACCGCGACGATGACGTAGATCGCCATCTCCCACGAAATGATTTCCATATTCAGTCCTTCCGATAGCGAGTGAAGTTGATGCCGGGGCGTGTCTTGCGCCACTGGTGAAACAGACGGTTGCCTCGCTTGCGCTGGCGAGGGTCCTGCGAAAGCAGGAGCTTAGCGATACGATGCTCGCGCACGAACATCGGCTCAGCCTTGTATCCGGCGTAGATCGCCATGAGCATCACGCGGTCCTGATACGACTGCATCTGCTGCTGAACCTGCCGAAGGCTGGCGTTAAATCGCTCCATACCCTCAGCGGCAATCTTGATCGACGCCGTGAACTTCGGCACCTCGGTCATGTGACGCTTGAGCCGGGCAGGCTCAAACGGGTCCCACGGCGGGTTCGTGATGATCGCTTCGCCTCGCGGTAAAATCGCCGGAAACGAAACCCGTCCGCCGCTGAGGCGAACGATCCCGCCCTTCGCGAAGGTCGGTTCGCGCTTCCGCATAAGGTTGATCTCGTCGTCGTCCGGCATATACGGCTCGCCGAGCGTCACCCCGTCAGTAAATTTGCGAAGTGGGGTCCTCTGATCGGTCAGCAGGCGTTGCGGATTGTGGCCGCAGATCATCATGATCGTCACCCACGGGTAGCGCCTGCGATACTCCTCGACAAACACGCGATAGAGATCGCCTTCGCCGGGATAGGGGCTGCCAGTGTAGCCCATACCGAGTTCTGGTGCCTTGCCGGTCATCGCTGCGCCTCCATCATCGTGGCAAGCTGCTCAAGGCCCTCAATCGCCTCCTTCCGCTTGCGGCTGTCCGGCGACTTGAGCCGGGCGACGCAGGTTCGGATCATGAGTGCCGTCGTCTCCCGCTGCTTGGCCTGCAACGCGATCAGATCGTGGTAGCCCTTCGCTACCTTCTCCAGAGTCTCACGGTCGCTCATTACGCTGCCTTCGGTCTGTTGATGTAGGTGATCGGCTCGCCGTTCTTGTCGGTCGTATGCTCGATCACCGTGGCCTTCACGCGAACCTTGCTGCCCTTGATATAGCAACGGTCGTCCCACTTGCCGCCCTCCGGGACCTCCAGCTTGAGGCCGAGGGCGTGGGGGACCGACTTGCTGGCGATCTTGCTGCCGTTCTCGTCGGTGAACAGGCTCCAGTGCGAATAGATATGCGGATACTCGCTGACCAGCCGCGATTGCGTATGGAGCAGAGTCAACTCGAAAACCCGGCGCTCCTTGATCTCGCCGACATGACGAGCGGCTGCCCGGCGAGCGCGTTCCTTCTCGTTGCGCTCGATAATCTCGTTGACCTTCTGGACCTGAACGTCGCTCGGCTCCTTGGCCTGCTCGGCGATCCGGTCGCGCACCGAACGCAGGAAGTCGATCTCGCCGTGCGCCAGTTCGGCGTCGATACGGTCGAGGAAGCCCTGATTGTCCGAAATGATTTCCGCCCGCTCAGCGTCCCGGCGCTCCTGCTCGATCCGGGCTGCCTCGGCTCGTGCCGCCGCCTTCTTCGCGTCGGCCTTCGCTTTGCGGTCGTTCAGCTTCGCCAGTTGCTCGGCGTCGTACAGCTTGATCCGATCTCGGGTCGGGTCCTTGCCGCTGCCGCCGCAACGGAAGCAAGTCCAGCCGGTATGCCTCCACTTCTCGGAACCGCCCAGCCCGCCGCACCGCCAGCAGACACGATCACGGACATGGATCGGCTTGTTGCGCTCGTCCCGGAAGTTCGGGGCGAGGGCTTCACCTGAGCGGGAAAATAACTGCTGCATGAACTCGACTCACTCGTTCGGCTTCGACGATCTGCGGCTACCCGAAAACCGGCTCAGAGTCAATGCTGTTAAGAGTCCCTTACCGAGGGGCACGATTAGGGGCACGTTCAGGGGCACGATTGAACTTGCCCCTCCATTTTCGGCCACTTGGGGGTAGGAATTGAATCAGAGCGCCCGCCCCGCGAGGGGCACGATTGAACTTGCCCCTGAACGTGTCCCTAAACTTGCCCCTGAGAAACCGCTGAAAAACCTACGAAAAATCGGAATACCCCCCTAACGGGGCAAGATAATCATAATTTGTAGTCCAACTAACGGAAAAAATTTTCATTCGTCTAGCCGGGTCACATAACAAAAGACGAAAATTTTTTCTGCCCGGCGGAGTAGGGAAATCGGGCGGTTCTTGCCCGGTTAGGGGGGTATTGAGAATCGGGGGTTCTGAATCAGGAAATCGGGCAGCGGGCCATAGAGGGCGATACTCCGGTGATCTCGCTGCACGAATCAAACGCATATCGGGGGCATCTCCAGATATGGTTCGGCATACCGGAAATGGGGTGGAGCAGATGCACGGAAATCATTTCCAATGGCGAGGTCATACGCGAAATCGGCAATGTCTCGTTTAATGCGGCTCAGCGCCCCA
>Ga0172382_10000780_pt1 | contig 58922 bp, 44 predicted proteins | sample Leawel138RmetaG_FD_122245 | JGI IMG/M metagenome (GOLD analysis project Ga0172382, IMG submission 122245) | Leachate microbial communities from a municipal landfill in Southern Ontario, Canada - Leachate well 138R metaG | ecosystem: Engineered > Solid waste > Landfill > Unclassified | place...
AACTGCACTGCTATGCATTGTTGCCTTTATGGGGGCGGAGCGGCGTGCTCTGGTAATCGGTAATGCCAATTACACGGAAGGGCGTCTAAAGAATCCGGTCAACGATGCTCGGGCTGTGGGTGCTCTGCTCAGGAATCTGGGCTTTGAAACCACTGTGAAAACAGATCTTAATCGCCGCAATTTTGATGCAGCCATAGAAACCTTTATAGCCTCCCTGCGTTCCCAGGATGAAGCCTTCTTGTATTATAGTGGTCATGGTGTGCAAATCGATGGTGAAAACTATCTCTTGCCCTTGGGACAGAATTTCAAAGACCCCACAGACGTCAAATATGACGCCATCAACGCCAACAAAATCTCTGAAAAGCTTTCCCGCGTAGCCGTATCTCTAATAGTATTGGACGCCTGCCGGGATAACCCCTTCCAATTCTATCGCAGCGGTGCTCACAGAGGTTTGGCACTTATGAACCTCCCTCCCACCGGGCAATATGTGGTGTATAGCACAGCCAGTGGACAAGTGGCAGCGGATGGCGGTGGAGAATTAAGCCCCTTTACCCAAGCCTTTGTCACCCATGCCCCCACTCCTAATATCAGTATTGACGAGGTGATGCGCAGAGTATCCCGCGAGGTGAGGGAAGCCAGCAACAACAAACAAACCCCCTATGTCTATGGCTTTTTCGATTCTGAATATTATCTTGCATCGTCTCTTTCCATGCCGGAAGAAAGACGGACGCAAACTACCACACCACGTGTTAGCAGACCCAGCACGGAAATTGAAGTATTAACGGGAGATTTGCGAATCACCACGGATTTTAAAACAGAAATATGGATCAACAATGAAAAGAAAGAAGAGCTGAATCCCAATCATAGTTTAACCCTTAGAAACCTTGTCATTGGCAGCTACACCGTGGAATCCATTACCTCCACAGCCAAATATGGATACATCGTACAGATTTATGAAAATCAACAAACTAACCTGAATATAAGATCCAGCGACCCATACCTGCAATCATTATCCTCATTTACCATAAGTAGCGAACCCAGCCCCTGTAAACTTACCATTGAAGGCTATGCAGGCCTCGAACTGCTGACCCCCTTTCTGATTTTTGATCCACATTCGCATGATTACTCCCTATCCTTTTCATCGGCACATTATGAGCCAGCCACACACCGCATCACTACAGATCCCCGGGTAAACAAAAAACACCTCCAAAAGCTTAAGCCTACTTTCCCCTCAATAAGCATCAATTCTTATCCTTATATAGGGAAAGTGTATTTGGATGGAAAATATATTGGGACTACATCTCTTAAGTATGATCAACAAAAGACGCTTGCCCCAGGTCAACATAAGATAAAGGTGGAATCTATAAATCTCGATTATGGGGAGATGGAAAAAGACATAACTCTTATCGTAGGAGAAACCTATGAAGATACATTCCAGCTACCCTTTATAGGTGCGTGGCTAAGCGTCAAAGCAGATCACTATCCAATAGCAGTGTATTTAAACGGAGTTCGCAATTTTGACTTGGAATCCGGCAAGAAAATCATGATACACGGCTGGGATATGGATAAACCCTTGCAATACAGCTTCAAAGATAAAAACAAAATAAACCAACAAACATCGGGTTACCAACGACACATAAGGGTAGAGTATACTGGGATAAATTTACAGTATCATAAACCCTATGAAGCTATGCTGGATCTCAAAGCCCAAGACAATCTCAACCTTGATCTCAAACTCGCTGTTCCAATCATAAAAGTTAAGTTTGTCTCAAACCAGACAAAGGCAAACTATACCATTATCAATCAAGAAAACGGGGGAAGCCATAACCCTAAAAATGATCACTCTCTGGAGCTGCCTGAAGGCAAGTATCAGGTTGAGGCATCCAGCTTTGGTTACTATACAAAGAGTATTCCTTTGGATTTGATTGATACGGGGACAATCAGGGAACAAAAGATAGAATTTGAACCTCTGCCCAAGCATTTTGTTGGCAGCTATAAAGGCTGGAAAAACCTTAAATCAGCATCAGTGATTGGAGCTTTAGCAAGCATTGGATTTAGCACGTATTCTTATTTTAATGCGGAAAAGTGTTATCAAGACTATCTCAAGGCTGATAACTATGAAAGTGCCTTCGATAAACGCCAGCAATTCCTTAAAGCCCAAACCCTGTTTAACACATCATTATATATCAATATCTTACCGGTGGCAAGTTATCTCTTGAGCCTCAACCGAAGCCAGGCTGCCAGAAAGCGTATTAATATTGAAGCATCAAAGAGGATTAATTGATGAGAATATCTTTAATATCTGTAATTGTATCTTTGGTATTGCTGCTTATATCTGGTTGTATGGAAAAAAAGCTGGATAATCCTCTGGACCCTACTCTGTCCTCAGATTGGGCTACAATAGTTTTTGACCCTCCGGGAGGGTCTTATACATCTGCGCAAAATGTCTCCATTAGCTGCTCTATTCAAGACGCTACGATCCGTTATACTACCGATGGCAGTAATCCTTCAGAGTCTTCTGCACTTTATTCAAGCTCAATTACTATATCTCAAAATACCACTATCAAAGTGGGGGCATTTATGAGAGGATGGGCGCCCAGTTCCTTAGCCGGTACTACCTATAACTTTCCTGTAGATATCCCTATTTTTGATCCTGCTGAGGGTACTTATGAAACAGAGTTAAGTGTTAGTATTTCTTCTTCTACTCCTGATGCTAATATACACTATACCACCAATAACACTGAGCCTACCGAGACTTCTGCACTCTATTCAAGCCCAATTACTATTCCACAAAATACCACCCTCAAAGCCAAGGCATTTCGTAGTGGTTGGACCGCGAGCCCTACTGCCAACGCTAATTATATTCTGAAGGTTGAAGCACCAATATTTAATCTTCCAGGTGGCAACTATAATTCCCCACAAAGTGTTACTATAACAACTAAAACCCCTGGTGCTATCATCCGTTATGCCACTAACGGCAGTGAGCCTACTGAGTCCTCCACCCAATATACTGCTCCAATCTATATTAATGCGCCCACTAACCTTAAGGCTAAAGCCTTTAGAAGCAACTGGAGTCCCAGCAACACAACCAGTGTTAACTATTTAATGCCGATTGTTGCGCCAACATTCAATCCACAAGGTGGCACATACCATTCTCCACAAAGTGTTACTATGACTACCAAAACGCCAGGTGCCACCATCCGTTATACTACTAATGGTAGCGAGCCGACTCAGACCTCAACCCAGTACAATTCACCAATATCTGTTGATGCTTCCATGACGCTTAAAGCGAAGGCATTTATTGATAGTTGGACTCCCAGCCCCACTACCAGTGCTACCTATGATATGGTGGTTAAAGAACCTACATTTAGCCATGCCGGAGGTACTTATTACGCTACCCAAAATATTAAAATAACTACTACAACCCCTAATGCCATCATTCGTTATACCACAGACGGCAACGAGCCCACAGAGTTCTCCACCCAATATACTTCACCAATATCTGTTGACGCATCAATGACGCTTAAAGCCAAAACATATCGCAATGGCTGGACGCCCAGCAGTACAACTAATGCTACATATATTATCTTACATATGATTCGTGTCCCCCAAGGAATCTTCATTATGGGCGATACCAGAGGAACCGGCGCTACAGACGAACTTCCTACTCACAGCGTCACCTTGGATTCTTTTTATATAAGCAAATACCCTGTAACGCAAGGCGATTATAAGGAAATAATGGGTTCCATATATTCCAGCGAAGGCTATGGTGTTGGAGATAATTATCCAGCATATTATGTGTGCTGGTACGATGCCATCAAATATTGTAACCTGCTTAGCATGGCAGATATGCTTTCTCCTGTTTACAGTATCTCAGGATCAACCAATCCTGCCGATTGGGGAAACGTCCCGGTGTATGACAACTCTACTTGGAATGCTGTGATCTGCAATTGGAACGCCAATGGTTATCGCTTACCCACGGAAGCGGAGTGGGAATATGCGGCACGGAGTGCTTCCAATAGCCCTGATTTGATTTATAGCGGCTCCAATGATATTAATGTTGTTGCATGGTATACTGGTAACAACATACCCAATGGCACAAAGCCTGTAGGTACTAAAGTTGCCAATTTCTTGGGCGCATGTGACATGAGTGGCAACGTGTATGAATGGTGTTGGGATTGGTATGGTAATTATAGTAGTGGTTCATCAACTAATCCCACAGGTCCTTCCAGCGGAGCGAACCGGGTTAGCCGTGGCGGTAGTTGGACCAGTGATGCCAATGTCTGCCGTGTTAGTTCTCGTGCCTTAAACTACCCAAGTCTAAGAAAACACACCATCGGCTTCCGCGTCTGCAGATCAAAGATGTAACCATACGCTGTGATGGAATTTGAGACACTCTATTAAAGGATTATTGACAATGAAGATATCAAAGGTTTTTATATTTACTACGACAGTACTATTATTAATAATTGGCTGCATGGATAAAAAGCTAAATAACCCGATGGATCCCGGGTCAGAAACTGATTGGGCAAATCTCACGTTTAACCCTCCCGGAGGGGCTTATCCGTCTGAACAGAGTGTTACCATTAGTTGTCCTACCAGTGGCGTTACAATCCATTACACCACCAATGGCAGTGAGCCCACCGAGTCTTCTGCACTTTATTCAAGTCCAATCACTGTTTCACAGAATAGCACCATTAAAGCCAAGGCATTTAAGAATGGTTGGAATCCCAGTTCCACAGCCAGTGCATCCTATATAATAACTACTGAGCGAATGGTTTACGTTGCCGGCGGAACTTTCCACAATGGTACTTCCAATGTCACGGTTTCCAGTTTTTATATTGGTAAGTATGAGCTAACTCAGGCAGAGTATCAGGCAGTGATGGGGAGCAATCCATCATCTTTTGCGATTAATCCCAATCATCCTGTGGAGCAAGTATCCTGGTTTAACGCTATTGAATACTGCAATCGGCGCAGTATCATGGAAAGCTTGACGCCTTGCTATAGCTACGATACTTATGGCAGTAATCCTGATAATTGGTCCTCAGGCTGGAATAGCAGCTCCGGCAACCATACCAACGTCTCCCGTGATTGGACTGCCAATGGTTATCGCTTGCCCACAGAGATGGAGTGGATGTTTGCCTCCAAGGGTGGTAATCAATCTCAGGGTTTTACCTATTCTGGTAGTAATAATATTGACGATGTAGCTTGGTATAGTGGTAATTCCGCATCCATGACCCATGCTGTTGGCGCTAAAGCCCCCAATGAATTGGGTGTTTATGATATGAGCGGTAACGTTTGGGAATGGGTTTGGGATATTTATGGTGATTATCCCAGTGGTCTACAGACCAATCCCCATGGGGCAAGCAGCGGGTCCTACCGTGTTCGGCGTGGCGGTGGCTGGAGCAACGTTGCCGGCGACTGCACTGTTTCCAGTCGGGGCGGCAACAGCGCCATCGTTAGTAGCTGTGATTTGGGCTTCCGCATCTGCATAAATGCTAATTAACACTCCCTTATATAAACAAAAAAAAAGCAAGGCAACGAGGTTATCCCGCTGCCTTGCTTTATTTTTATATGTAATCTGCCATCAGGCAAATAGTTTCTTCACGATCTTGGCCACGTGTTCCCCTTGGTATCTGGCGCCATCCAGTTCGTTGGGGCTGGGCATGCGTTTGCCGTTGCCACCGGTGATGGTGGATGCTCCGTAGGGTGAGCCTCCGGTGATATCATCCATTGAGGATTGTCCTTTGAAGCTGTATGGCAGGCCCACCACTATCATTCCGTGGTGCATCAACACCATGTGAAAGCTAACGATGGTGGTTTCCTGGCCGCCGTGTTGGGTGGCAGAGGAGGTGAATACGCTGCCCACCTTCCCCACCAGTGAGCCTTTAGCCCACAGGCCACCGCTCTGATCCAAAAAGCTCTTCATCTGCGAGCTCATGTTGCCAAAGCGGGTTCCCGTGCCAAAGATGATGCCATCAGCGGCTACGAGGTCATCCAAAGTGGCGATGGGGACGTCTGCCATTTCACGTTGTGCAGGTCCGGCGCCGATTTGCTCCAAGAGTTCTGGGCTCAGCACCTCTGGAACGCGCTTGATTTCCACTTCCACGCCGTCCACCTGCTTTACGCCCTCGGCAACGGCCTGGGCCATACGATAGATATGTCCACGGATCGAATGTATTAATATGAGTACCTTCATGGTAGTTCTCCTATATGTTTTAGTAATCTATTTACAATATAAATCACAATCACCCATTTGACAAGTGGGAGATATGGGTGGCAGGAAAGAGTGATTGACAGCGTCTTGCGCAGAAATCAATTGACAGCTAGGGCGCCTTCAAAAATATGGTGCCAAATACTTGTAATTATCCTAAGGAGATAGATAAATGAAACAGGGAATTCACCCCAAATACGAGCCTGTGACAGTGCGTTGCGCCTGTGGAAACACCTTTGAGACGCGCTCCACAAAGGGCGAATTGCAGGTTGATATCTGCAACGTTTGCCACCCTTATTACACCGGCAAGCAGAAGATAATGGATACCGCCGGACGCGTGGAGAAATTCAACCGCAAATACAATCTTAATAGCGACAAATAGAACGCTTTAACCATAAAAACGCCATTGATCCCAATCCAAGTGGATGATGGCGTTTTTTTACTATGTGGACAAAAACATGGTTTTTTAGACTAATCCCCTATTACACAGAGGTTTGATATTATGGAAAAGAAAGAAATATATGTGGGCGGACAAGCCGTGATCGAAGGCGTGATGATGCGCGGTCCGGATAAGCTTGCCACCGCCATTAGGCGCAAAGACGGCACGATAGAGCTGTTCAAACAGCCCTTCACCAGCATCACCACTCGCGTGAAGGTGTTGGGATTTCCCATCCTGCGCGGTTTTGTGAATCTTATCGAGATGATGAAGATTGGTTTTGGCACCCTCACCCTGTCTGCCAATCGCTATGAGCTGGATCTGGTAGCAGAGGCAGAGGAAGGGGGCAAAGAGGTAAAAAAGCAATCCACCTTTATGGGGAAGCTGATGGATATCCTGAGCTATGTGTTTGCCTTTGGTTTGGCATTTTTGCTCTTTGGATTTCTGCCCTATAAGCTGGCAGATTGGATGCAATTGGGACGGCAGGATTTTTATTTCAATCTCTTTGCCGGTGTCATCCGCATCGTCTTCTTTGTGCTGTATGTGTGGCTGATCAGCCTGATGAAGGATGTGAAACGGCTCTTCCGTTATCACGGGGCAGAACACAAAAACGTGAATGCATACGAAAAAGATATGCCCCTGGAGATAGCCTCCATCCAGAGCAATACCACCCTCCATCCCCGCTGTGGCACCAGCTTCATGTTTTTCGTGCTCTTGGTCTCCATCCTCTTTTTCTCCATCACAGACACGCTGGTTTCGGCATTCATCATCAAGGATAGCGTTCCCATGCTGCTGCGCCTGGGATACCATCTGCTCTTGATCCCAATCGTCTCCGGTCTCAGCTATGAGGTGTTGCGCTTTAGCGGCAAAAACCTCTCCCACCCCTTGGTGAAGCTGATGACCATCCCCGGCATGGCACTGCAGAGGATCACCACCCAGCCGCCGGATGATGACATGGTGGAAACGGCTTTGGTGGCGATGAAAGCCGCCCTGGATATGGATTATAGCCAGCATAACGTGCAGGAAATCCAACAATGATCCCCAAAGACAAGCTGGATATGTTAGCCAGGGAGCTGGCAGAGCTTTCCGACAAGGTATCGGATACCAGCTTGATGGCAGATGCGCGCAGCTATCGTGATTTGATGCGCCGCTATAACGAACTCAGCGAGATCGATGACGCCTGGCAACGATATCAGGCTTTGGAAGAGGAACAGCGTGAGGCACAGGAAATGCTTGAAAACGAGAAGGATGCAGAGCTGGTGGCCTTGGCACGGGAGGAAATCCAACGTTTGGCGGAAGACCTCCAGCTGTGTGAAGACAAGCTTCGCCAATTGCTGATCCCGCGGGATCCCAATGACGATAAAAACGCCATCATCGAGATTCGCGCCGGAACGGGTGGGGAAGAGGCGGCGCTCTTTGCCGCAGACCTCTTTCGCATGTATGGCTATTATGCGGAATCCAAAGGCTGGAAGCTGCAAACGCTCAGCCTCAATGAAACCGGCTTGGGTGGCTATAAAGAAATCATCTTTCTCCTCAGCGGCAAGGAAGCCTATGGGCTGATGCGCTTTGAAAGCGGCGTACATCGCGTGCAGCGCATCCCCGTCACGGAATCCGGGGGCCGCATCCACACCTCCGCCGTGAGCGTGGCAGTGTTGCCCGAAGCCGAAGACATTGATCTCGATATTAGCGATGCTGATCTGCGCATAGACGTCTATCGCAGCAGCGGTCATGGCGGGCAAAGCGTGAATACCACGGATTCCGCCGTGCGCATCACCCATATCCCCACGGGGCTGGTGGTGACCTGTCAGGATGAAAAGTCTCAAATCAAAAACAAAGCCAAGGCGTTGAAGGTATTGCGTTCCCGGCTGTTGGATGCAGAGATTCAGCGTCAGGAAGAGGAAATGGCGCGCTCTCGCAAGGCTCAGGTGAATACAGGCGACCGCTCCGATAAAATTCGCACTTACAATTTTCCCCAATCACGAGTTACGGATCATAGAATTAACTTGACAAGCTACAACCTTGATGGTTTTTTGACAGGAAATATTGAAGACTTTGTGCAGGCGCTCAGGATAGCTTGGCAAAGCGAGAAGGTAAACAGCTAAATGTCTCTCTCTGGTTATATTATGATCAGTGTGGCGCTTTTCCTGCTGCTGGCACTGGGTTTTATGTTTGCGGGGATAGAGACGGGGATGATGTCTCTCAATCTGATAGAATTGGAGCGTAAGGCGAGGAAAGACCGCCAATCTGCCCGCATCCTGGCTTTTGTAAAGCAGCCAGATCACTTTTTGGGAACCACCCTCATCGGCAACAACATCATGAGTGTGCTTATCGCCGCCCTTAGCACCTACATGGTACACCGCATCAATTCCCCCTATCTGCCTGCCAAATACAGTGCTTTGGTGGTGGGTTTGATAGTGCTCAGCTTTGGGGAAATAGTTCCCAAGGCCATCTTCCGCGACCATGCCGACAGCCTGGTGCCAAAGTTTTTCCCCATTCTACTCTTCTTCTTTTATCTTTTCAAGCCCCTCGTGGCAGCGGTCAGCCGCCTCAATCTGGCATTGCGCAAGCTGCTAAAGCTGGATGCCAAGGCAGATTTCAATTATCTCACCCGTGACGATCTGGCGTTCTTGCTGTCCCAGACCCAGAGCGCACCGGAAGAGCAGCCTCAGATGGATATGATCGAGGATGCGCTGGAATTTAAGGAGCAGGAGGCGCGCAACGTGATGGTGCCGCGCACGGATATCGTGGCAATCCCTGCCCAGGCGTCCATCGAGGAAGCCCTTGCCATTGCCCGTGAGGAGGGCTTCACCCGCTATCCCGTCTCCGGGCAAAACCTGGATGACATCGTGGGTGTGCTCATTATTTATGACATCCTCAAGGTGCAGGACGCCACCGGTATGACCGCCGGGCAATTGGTTCACGAGCCCTATTTTGCTCCGGAAAGCATGGATTTGGATATCTTGCTCAAAGAGATGCAAAAGAAGCGGCGTACCATGGCCATCATCGTGGATTCCTATGGGGGCACGGCGGGAATCGTGACCATTGAAGACATTCTGGAAGAGATTGTGGGCGATATTGAGGACGAATATGACACCGAGGAAGACAATCCCGAGGTGGAACAGATCTCACCCAATACCTGGCTGGCTCAGGCGGATGTGGAGATAGATTATCTGGCAGATGAATATCAGATAGAGCTGCCGGATGGTGATTATGAGACCATCGCGGGGCTCATCTTGGACAGGCTGGAGCGCATCCCCCATCAGGGGCAGGTGATTTCCGTGCCGCATTATCGCATCCAGGTATTGCAAGCCACAAACAAGAAGATTGTCAAAGTAAAGATTCATAAAATAAACACATAGAGGTAAATCATGAAGTTAATGGAATGTGTCCCAAACTTCAGCGAAGGACGCGATCAGGCAGTTTTGGATGCCATCGCCGCTGAAATCAGATCCGTAAATAACGTGGTGCTTTTGGACGTGGATCCTGGCGCCGATACAAACCGTACCGTCTTCACCATGGCTGGCAATCCCGACGCCGTGGTGGAAGCCGCATTTTTGGCAATTAAGAAAGCGGCCCAGCTGATAGACATGAGCAAACACCAGGGAGCCCATCCCCGCATGGGTGCCACTGATGTCTGCCCCTTTATCCCCATCTCCGGCATGACCATGGAAGAGTGTGCCCAGTATGCCCGCCAATTGGGCAAGCGCGTGGGCAAAGAGCTGGGCATCCCCGTCTATCTCTACGAAGAAGCAGCTAACAAGCCCGAATGGCGCAACCTTGCCACTGTGCGCAGTGGAGAGTATGAGGCTTTGCCCGAAAAGGCAAAAGACCCCGCTTGGAAGCCGGATTTTGGACCCCATGCCTTCAACGCCAAGAGCGGCGCCACCGCCATCTCCGCCCGTGAATTCCTCATTGCATACAATATCAACCTCAATACCCGCGATAAAAAGAAAGCTCACGATATCGCCCTCAGCATCCGTGAAAGCGGCAGGGCTGCCCGCGATGAAAACGGCAAGATCATCCGGGATGCCAATGGCAAACGGGTAAACGTGCCGGGCATCTTTTCCCATTGCAAGGCAGTGGGCTGGTATATAGATGGTTACGACCGCGCCCAGATTTCCATCAACCTCACCAATTACAAGATCACCCCTCCCCATCTCGTCTTGGATAAGGTGCGTGAATTGGCACGTGAAAATGGCGTGGAAGTTACCGGCAGCGAATTAGTTGGGCTCATCCCCAAAGCAGCGCTCTTGGAAGCCGGAAAGCACTATCTTACAAAGATGAATGAAAGCACTGGCTGGCCGGAAAGGATGATCATGGATACCGCCATCCAATCGATGGGACTTGCCGAGCTGGCTCCCTTTGATCTGGATAAAAAGGTGATTGAATATGCCATCGCCCGCAAAGACGGCCTCATCAGGCTGCGTTTGGATGAGTTTACAGACCTGCTCTCCACAGATTCCCCCGCCCCCGGTGGCGGCAGTGTGGCAGCCCTGTGTGCCTCCATGTCCGGCGCCCTCTGCAGCATGGTTTCCAATCTCACCGTAGATAAAAAGGGCTATGAAGAGGTTCAGGAAGAGGTGCTCCGTCTGGCACCCATCGGTCAGGATATCAAGCTGCGCTCCCTGGAGTGTATCGATAAAGATACCGATGCCTTCTATGCGCTGATGGATGCCATGCGCCTGCCCAAAAAGACCGATGCAGAAATCATTCTGCGTGATGCCGCCATCGAAGCAGCCACCCAGCATGCCATCATGGTTCCCTTTGCCACTCTTGAGATTTCCCTGGAAGCTCTGCAGCTGGCAAAAGACGTGGCCAAAGTGGGCAATCGTAACGCCCTCAGCGATGCCGGAGTGGCTGGTCTCACAGCCCTGGCAGCAGCCAAAGCGGCTTATTACAATATCCGCATCAATATGTTAGGCTCCACCGATGAAGCCTTCAAGACGGATATCCTTCCCCGCTCCCAGGAGATTATCAAACAGTGTGAAAGCCTCGCCGCAGAAGTGGAAAATGAGGTCTTGGAGCAACTGTAAATGTATCAGGATATGAGCCATGTGAGGCTCTAATATAGATGGAAAATATAAACCGTAAACCCACAAAACGCATCAGCCTGGGCAAGGTTGAGATTGGCGATAATGCTCCCGTCAGCATTCAAAGCATGCTCAGCCTGCCCACGGCTCACGTCACTGCCTGCATCAAACAGCTGCATGAGCTGGAAGCCGCAGGCTGTGAGATAGTGCGCATGAGCGTTACCGACCTCAAAGATGCCAAAGCGCTGGCAATCCTCAAGCGTGAGACCAAGATGCCCATCGTGGCAGATATCCATTTCGATTACAAACTGGCATTGGCGGCTCTGGAGCATGGCGTGGATGGGCTCAGGCTCAATCCCGGCAATATCGGCAGCAGAGAAGGTGTGGAACAGGTGGTGAAAGCCTCGCTGGAACGCCAGATTCCCATCCGCATCGGAGTCAATAGCGGCTCCCTGCCCGCTGATCTTCTCTCCCAATATGGGCTCAGCCCCCAAAGCATGGTGGAAGCAGCCCTGAGGCACGTGCGCATCTTGGAAGAGCTGCACTTTGATCAGATCAAAATCTCTGTCAAAGCATCACAACTGCCCCTCATGGTGGAGTCTTACCGTCTGCTCAGCTCTCTTACAGATTATCCCCTGCATTTGGGCATCACCGAATCCGGCAGTATGTTGCGTGGCACCATCAAAAGCTCCATTGCCCTGGGCACCCTCCTGCAGGAAGGAATTGGCGATACCATCCGCGTCTCTCTCACCGCTCCCCCCTTGGAAGAGGTGAATGTAGCCAAGGAAATCCTCAAAAGCCTCAGCCTGCGCAAGGGTCTCAATATCATTTCCTGCCCCACCTGCGGACGCACCCGCATCAACCTCATGGAATTGGTGGAAAAGGTGGAAACCGCCCTTGCCCCTTATGAGGATATCCCCCTCACGGTGGCGGTGATGGGCTGTGCCGTCAATGGTCCCGGAGAAGCCCGGGAGGCTGATTTTGGCATTGCCGGCGGAGATGGCGAAGGCTTGGTGTTTGCCCGCGGAGAGATCATCAAAAAGGTTCCCGAATCGCAACTGGTGGAGGAGCTCCTGGCGATGATCATTGCCGAGGTAGAGCGCTAACCCTATGTTGTGGCAGATATTTATCACATTTCTAAGGGTGGGCGCCTTCACCATTGGCGGAGGCTACGCCATGTTGCCCCTGATCCGCCGCGAGGTGTGTGAAAAGCACAAATGGATGGATGAAATGGCTTTCATGGATGGCTTGGCTGCCGCTCAAAGCAGCCCCGGCCCCATTGCCATCAATCTCAGCATTTATGTGGGCTATCACCTCCGCAAAGGCAAGGGCATGGCTGCGGCGGTGTTGGGCACCGTTTTGCCCTCCCTGATCAGCATCATCATCATTGCCTCGCTGTTTTCCCGCTATGCAGATTCCACTTTGGCGCGCAAGGCGTTTCGTGCCCTCAAGCCTGCCGTGGTAGCTCTCATAGCCCTGCCTCTGATAGAGATGGCAAAGAAGATAGGCATCAAGCTGAATAACTTTTGGGTGCCCTTGGTGGCGCTTATCCTGGTAGGCATCTTAGGCATCAGCCCTGCGCACCTGATCCTGCTCACCATCCTGGTCACCATCTGGCTCAGCGACCGCAATTCGCGCAAGGTATAGCCGCTATGTTTACCATGTTTCTTACCTTCATCAAAATTGGGCTCTTCAGCTTTGGCGGTGGTTATGCCATCTTGGCAATGATCCAACAGGAGGTGGTGGCGCGGCATGGCTGGCTCACTGCTGCCGAATTTGCCGATATCGTGGCAATCTCCCAGATGACTCCCGGTCCCATTGCCATCAATGCCGCCACTTTCGTGGGGTTTCAGCGCTATGGCGTTTTGGGCTCCATTCTCTGCACCTTTGGCGTCATCCTCCCTTCCTTGATCTTAATGGCTATCATCACGGTAAGCTATATCAAGCTCAGCTCTCAAGCCTGGTTTAAGGATATCTTCAAAAACCTGCGCCTCCTTAGCCTGGGTCTGATTGGTGCTGCCATGATTATGATCGGCAAAGATGCCTTTCCCGATTTCTTTTCTGTGGTCATCTTTCTCCTGGCATTCCTCATCCTCTGGCGCTGGAAGGTAAATCCCATCTATCTATTGTTGGGCACCGCCGCTGTGGGGATGGTCTTGGGCTAAAATCCATGCAAAGCTCCCCGGCAGCCATCATAGACTTGGGTTCCAATACTTTCAAGTATATTGTTGGCAAAAGGGATGCCGAGGGGCTAAACATCCTCTTGGATGCATCCCTCACCGTAAGGCTGGCTGCCAATCTGCAAAAAGATGGTTTTCTGGGCGAGGAGGCAATGCACAGGGGAATGGCTGCCCTGAGGGAAATTATATCCCAACTGCAAAGCTACCAACCGTCTTCAATCTCCGCTATAGGCTCGCAAGCCCTGCGTCAAGCCCAGGATACCCCCCTGTTTTTGGCAATGGTAAAACAGCAATTGGGCTTGGATATCCGGGTGCTGAGTGGTGAGGAAGAGGCACAGCTGGCTTGGCAGGCTGCCACGTTGGAACAAGCACACAGAGACGGTCTGGCGGTGCTGGATCTGGGAGGAGGTTCTTTGGAGGTTATCTTTGGGGATGCTGTGCCGAGGTACAGCTATTCCCTGTCTTTGGGTGCTGTGCTGATGACCGCCCGGTTTATCCATCACGATCCCCCTTTGGATAGTGAACTATCCGCCCTTGCCGCTTATACTGAATCCGTTTTAAAGGCGTCTTTGCCCCACCACCCTGTTTCACGCCTGATGGCAATAGGTGGCACCACCCTCAATTTAGCCACCATAAACCGGCATCTAAATAGTGATGATACCACCCTCACAGCCGGCAATCTAAACCAGCTGCTAAAACTGCTTGCCTCCCTGCCTCTTATTGAGCGGAAGAAAATCTCCGGTCTGGACCCTCAGCGTGCTGATATCATCATCGCCGGAGCTGTTGTTGTCAGAGAGGTATTGCGGCATTTGGGCACACAAGAGTTATTCGTGTGCCACAGTGGCATCAGGCATGCCCTCTTGGCAGCCGCGCACTGATCCTTCCCTGTTAACCACCCTTGTCTCTCCCTTGTCTCAGCAAGGGAGAGACAAGGGTGGTACAAGGGTGGCTAATGGGCAAGGCGCATGCTGCGCTGCATTATCTGGCTTAAAGCCCTGCTTATACCACTCTCACCATAATGAGGGCGGCTATCCTGCGGTCCAGCACATAACGTGCATCTCCCACAGCCACGATCAGGTTGGGTTCGCCCGGTTCATTGCGAAACATATTCACTTGCATCCCATGATACATCCCTCGCTCGATGGAGCGTAAATCACTATTGCGGGTTACAAGTGCACTTTGCCCAGTCTGCAATTGCGTCAGCGGAACACAATCTCCACGTTTGCAATACTGACAGCGGCGGGGGCGAAAGAGAAAGCTGCGTCCCAAATCACGCAAGCGGTTACGGTTCTTATTCATACGCATGATGTTTTGATCTTCCCATAAGTTTCATTGAGCCATAAAAGGCAAAGGTTAAAGCAATTGCCACCCCTATCCAGATAAAAGATGTGGCACTAAAATTGATAAGTTGATACACAAGCGTGGCGATCATCCATGCCAGCAGGTTTAGATAAATGAACGAAAAAACCATCCAGCGCCAGCCGTGTTCTTTGAAGAGCATGGTGAGGGCAGCCGCACAGGGTGAATAGAGCAATACAAAGACCAGGTATGCCAAGACGGCTGCTGTGGTGCCAAAGCCCGCTCTCACCGCCGCATCGCCTTCGCCATAAAGCCCTTCCAAGGTGCCAACGATCGCCTCTTTGGCAAAGAGTCCGGTTACCAAAGCCACTCCCGCCTGCCAGTTATCATTGCTGATGCCCATGGGCTGCAAAACCGGGGTAATCACCTTGCCGGCAAGCTCCAACACGCTGATTTTGCCGTCTTCATGAGCTGCAAAGGGGATGGTGATGAGATTGAGCATATTCATTAGGATTATCACGATGAGGATGGTTTTGCCAGCCCTGAGGATAAAATCCTTGAGGCGAAACCAAGTATGCATCATGATTCCATTGAAGGTGGGGAAGTGGTAAGGCGGCAGTTCCATCACAAAGTTGCCCGGCTCGCTGCGGAAAATAGTCTTCTTGAGCAGTAAACCAAATGCCAACGCCATGATCACGCCAAACATATACAGGCCAAAGACCACGAGGTCTGCCCGCTTGGGAAAGAAAATAATCCCCAGATAAGTATATACCGGTAGCTTGGCACCACAGCTCATGAAAGGGGACAGGAGCGAGGCAAACACCCTGTCCCGCTTGCTTTCCAAGGTGCGCGTAGCCATGATCGCCGGCACGGTGCAGCCAAAGCCCACCAACAGCGGGATAAATGCCTTGCCCGGCAGACCAATCTTGCGCATGAATTTATCTGCTATAAAAGCAGCCCTTGCCATATAGCCGCTATCTTCCAGGATGGAGAGCGAGGCAAAGATAAAGAAGATGGGCGGGATAAAGGAGCCTATCGTGGCTACGCCATTACCCAAGGCGTCTGACAGTAAGTATGCCAGCCATTCCGGTAGCGGGATGGCTCTCAAAAGGTGTCCCAATCGGTCTACAAACACCCATTCCAAGCCACCTTCTATAAAATCCATCAGCGGTTCACTGAGGCGCACTGCCAACAGGAATACCAGATACATCACAAAGAAGAAGAAGGGCAAGCCAAAGATGCTGCTGAGAGCCAGCTTGTCTATTCTATCGGAGTAGGTAATCTTCTTTTCCGGATCACGGCTGATCACATCCAGCGCCAAACCGCGGATATAGCCATACCTATCGTCTGCTATCACGTTGGGAGATTCCTGACGGCGATGCTTTTCGATGGCGCGGATATGCTTTTCCACCTGTTCTTGCAGCTCTTCATCTGCCTTGATGCCAGCTGTGGTATCGCGCTCCAAAAGCTTGATGCCTATCCAACGCAGCCTGTGTGGCTCTTCCTCGGGCATTCTTTCAGCCAAGTCTGGCATCAATTGTTCCAAGGCACGCTCCACCACCTCATCATAGGTGATGCGGGCAGGCTCAATCGTCATCCCCAGGCTTGTTTCGATCTGATCATACAAGCCTTTCACATCAAAATCCTTCACCAGGTTTGCCGGCACCACGGGGAAGCCCAGATGTGATGCCAGATGGTCTTCTTCGATGCGGATGCCGTTGCGCTTTGTGATATCACACATGGAAAGCAGCATCAGGATGGGCACTCCCAGCTCCATCAACTGTACACTGAGGTAAAGATTGCGTTCCAGATTGGAGCTATCCACGATGTTGATCACCAAATCTGGCTTTTCGTTCAATATATAACTGCGGGCAACCTGTTCATCCGGTGTGCCTCCGCTCAGCGAATAGATGCCGGGAAGGTCTATCACGTCATAACGCTTGCCTTTGTGGGTATAATAGCCGGCTTTATGCTCCACAGTCACGCCAGGCCAGTTACCAACCGTCTGACGGCTGCCAGTGAGCTGATTAAACAAGGTGGTTTTCCCAGTGTTGGGATTGCCCACCAAAGCCAAAACAGGATTGTGCTTATTCATAGGTCATTGATTCTCATTCTCATTATCGGCGCACTTCCAACAAAGTCCGCGCAGGTTCAACTGATAATCCTCTATCTGAAAGCGCTGTTGGCTCGCCACCTTACTGATATGAGGCAACACCATATCCAGGGAAGTTTCCACCACGGTGCCACACTTGCGGCAAATCCAGTGTAAATGCTGGGGATGACCCAGGATGTGTTCATAAAAATCTCTATCAGCCTGACGCAACGAATGCTGGATCAAGCCGGATTCCACCAATAAGGGCAAAGTGCGATAGATAGTAGCCCGGGAGACCTCTTCATTGTGGATGCGCAAACGGTGGTACAGCTGTTCCACATCAAAGTGATCATGCAGCGCAAACACCGCTTCCAAGATGAGACGTCGCGGTTGTGTGAGCCTCTGGCCGCGTGCTTCCAGATACTCCGTAAACAGGCGTTCGTATTCTTTCATTACTTTCTTCCTTTATTGAGAATCAGTCTCACTTTATTGGGAGCCCTGTTTTTGTCAAGGGAAAAGTTTACAATTTTCATTGAATTATGCTAACTATATTGAATGGCAATATCTTGACCGTCGGTAAAATAATCTGGTATTGCTGCAAATGCCCAAACACAGCCCTCTTCATCCTCCAATTCTGATGATAAACCCTGCTTGCCAAAGATCAATATCCACAAAATCATCGCCTCGCATCCATGCAAGCCATCAGAACATTCTCCATAATCCGCTATCCCTTTATCACAATGATTATTAGCCATAGATAAAACTTATGCAGAGCAAGATTCCTCACTTTTCCCTTTGACAAAAAAGCCCCAAAAAGTACACTGCCATTTAACAATGTAAAGGGGAGATCGATGTCTTTTGTTCACTTGCACAACCACACTCAATACAGCCTTTTGGATGGCGCCTGCCGGGTAGACCGGATGGTGAAATTGGCGAAAGAATACAATATGCCCGCGGTGGCGATTACGGATCATGGCAATCTGTTTGGGGTAATAGATTTTTATAAAGCAGCGAAGAAGGTGGGCATCAAACCCATCATCGGCATCGAAGCCTATATCATCAATGGCGAGCTGGGTTTGGAGCAAAGCAAAGCCGATATCCGCCATCACCTCGTTCTTTTGGCAAAAAACGATACTGGCTACCGCAATCTCCTCAAGCTGTCTTCCGCATCCTACACGGAAGGTTTCTATTACAAACCCCGCATCTCCAAAAGTCTTTTACAACAGCACCACGAAGGCCTTGTCTGCCTCAGTGCCTGCGTGAAAGGCGAGATAGCCTCCCTGCTGCTAAAAGAGCGTTATCAGGAAGCCAAAGACGCCGTAAAGTGGTATCATGACCTCTTTGGTGAGGATTACTACCTGGAAATCCAAGATCATGATCTGGATTCGGAAAAAGAAGCCATGCCCCGCCTGATCTCTTTGGCAGAGGAGATGAACGTGCCCTTGGTGCTCACAAACGATTGTCATTATCTGAATGAAGACGATTATGAGGCTCATGACATCCTGCTGTGCATCCAAACCGGTAAAACCGTCAGCGATCAAAACCGTATGCGCTACAATACCAATCAGTTATACTTCAAAACTGCCGAGGAGATGCAACAGCTGTTCCCAGATCAACCCCAGGCGTTTGCCAACACCCTCAAAATAGCCGAGAAGATAGAGCTGGAGCTTCATTATGATGATTTTCTCCTGCCCACCATAGATACTCCGCCCCAATACCCGGATGTGAGTTCTTACTTACGGGCACTGTGTGAGGAGGCTGCCCAGCAAAAGTATCCCCAAATGACGCCGGAGATTCAGGAGCGGATAGATTTTGAACTGAACGTGATCAATAGCATGGGCTTTGCCGGCTACTTTTTGGTGGTGAAAGACCTCATCGATGCCGCGGTAAAACAGGATGTTCCTGTGGGTCCCGGACGTGGTTCGGCTGCCGGCAGCATTATCTCCTACCTTCTGGATATCACCCTGGTGGATCCCATCAAATACGGATTGCTTTTCGAGCGTTTTCTGAATCCGGATAGAATTGGCATGCCGGATATTGACATTGATTTTTGTGCCCAGGGACGCGGCAAAGTCATCGATTATGTGGTGCAAAAGTATGGGCGCAACAGCGTCACCCAGATTGTCACCTTCAGCACCCTCGGAGCCAAATCCGTGATCAAAGACGTGGCGCGGGTCTTAATGGTTTCTGCCACTGATGCCAATAATTTCACCAAGACCATCCCCGCAGGTGCCAAAAACCTGCAGGAGGCTTACCAGCAATCTACCGAATTTGCCGCAGTGATAAACGGCAATGAGCTATATCAGAGCATCTACAAACACAGCCTTGTCTTGGAAGGATTGATCAGACAAACCGGCATCCATGCCGCGGGATTGGTGATTGTGCCGGGGGATTTGACGGATTACGTTCCCTTGGCGATCGGCACCCAAAAGGAAGGAGAAAATACCATCCTGGTTCAATATGAGGGCAAATGGCTGGACGAGCTGAAGTTTCTGAAGATGGATATTCTGGGCTTGAAGACGCTTACCCTCATCAAAAAGACTCTGGAATTTGTAGAGCAAACCCATGGTGTAAAAATAGATATCGATAGCCTTCCCTTGGACGATCAAAAGGTGTATAGCCTGCTCAGCAAAGGCGAGACGGACGGGGTGTTCCAGCTGGAATCCGCCGGAATGCGCAAATATCTGGTGGAGCTGAAGCCCAATATGTTTGAGGATATCATCGCCATGGTGGCATTGTATCGTCCTGGTCCCATGCGCTTTATAGATAGCTTTATTGCCCGCAAATACGGCAGGGAAAAGATAGAATACGATCATCCCATCATGGAAAGCGCCCTCAAGGAAACCTACGGCGTCACTGTCTATCAAGAGCAGGTGATGAGTATTTCCCGCGAGATGGGCGGCTTTTCCAGGGGGGATGCTGATTTCCTGCGCAAAGCCATGGGCAAAAAAGATATCGAATTGATGGCGCGGTTTGAAAAGCAATTCATCAGCGGTGCCACTGCCAAAGGCGTGCCGGAAAGGATAGTTAACAAGATTTGGGATGACTGGAAGAAGTTTGCCGAATATGCCTTCAACAAGAGCCACGCCACCTGCTATGCATTGGTTGCCTATCAAACCGCCTGGCTGAAGGCACACTACCCGGTGGAATTTATGGCTGCCATCATGTCCATTGAGGATGATCCCGCCAAAATCCCCATCATGATCGAAGTGTGTAAAGACATGGACATCAAGATCATCCCGCCCAATATCAACCGCAGCGATAGCGAATTTAAGGTGCAGGGCAAGGAAGTGCTCTTTGGCTTCAGAGCCATCAAAAACTTAGGCGAAGCGGCAATGCGCTCCATCATCGAAGAGCGTGACACCAATGGCGAATTTACAGATTTCTTTGATTTCTGCTCTCGCCTGGATAGCTCCGCAGTCAATAAGACAGTGTTGGAAAGCCTGATAGCCTCTGGAACCATGGACGAGCTGGAGGGCAGCCGCAGCCAAATGTGGGAAGCCATCGAAGATGCCCTCATTTTTGGCTCCAATGAACAGCGTGACCGCCGCAAGGGTCAGAGCAATATCTTTGATATGATAGCTGAGGATGATGCGGAAAGCAGCTTCAAACCACAACTGCCGGAAGCTGAGGATTGGAGCAAGCAACACCTGCTGGAAAAGGAAAAAAGCGTGCTGGGCTTCTATCTCAGCGGACACCCCATGGATCAGTACAGACTTCTTTTGAGGTACTACTGTTCCTCTTGCGACCTTGCTAAAACAGAAAACAACACGGATTTGATCTTGGCGGGGATAGTGACCAACGTCACCAAAAGGCGGGATTCCAAAGGGAACCAGATGGCTTTTATCGAGGCGGAAGACCACAGCGGCCGCTTTGAAGCAGCCCTCTTCAACAGAAGCTATGAGGAATATATTGATCTTTGTAAAATCGGCAATATCATCGTTGTGATGGGCAATCGCTCCACATTCAATGGCTATGACGACGGTATGTTGAGGGTGATGCCTCAAAAGATTATCCCCATCGAAAAACTTCCTCAATACATCAAGGGAGATCTGTTTTTGGAGATGCCCCGTGAGAAGATGAACAAGGCGTTTTTGACCGAATTGCAGCGTTGCCTGCAAGCCCCCAATCCCCAGTTCAATATCCGGCTTACGCTGAAAGACGAGACGGATAACATTGTGTTGGAATCCGAAAACAAGATATTTCCTGATACCGCCTTTCTGGGTTGGCTGGAACAGCAAAATGTAAGTTTTTTCCTCAAAGTACATAGCAATGAAAAAGTGGATTAGCATCACCCTGCTGGTCTTGATCACCATGGCAACATGGGCTCAGGAAGTGATCTTTGAGCACTATGAGGAGGCTACGGATTTTTGGGTGTTGGTGCCCTATAACAGCCTCAATTTTCCCAAAGACGCCCTTAGCGTGAATTACCAGCTTTCCATGGAGATCCGCAATTCGCGCAAAAAGCTGGTTGCCAGCCTGGGGCAAATGCTCAATTTACCTCGCAGCAGCTGGCTGGAAGATACTGCCATACCCGTGCATTTATCCGCCAAACTGGATGCAGGCAAGTATGAGACCATCTTGCAATTGCGCAATTTGGCACTGGGAGACGTGCATACCCAGAAAAAGAGCTTTCATATTCAAGAACACACCCCGATAGGTCAGCCCTACCTTTTGGCACAGCGTGAGGATATCCGGTTTTTGCCCCAAAGCCTGGATCTGGATGCAGGGCACCTGCAAAGCTGTGAAATCTTACAAAGCTTTACCATAGCTGCCGATAGCGTGGTGATATCCACGCCGGATTATCGCTGGTCTATCCCCAACCCCCAGAGCCCTTTACAAATATCGTTATTGAGCGATCAGGGCATCCCCGAAAGCGTAAAAATCACCTTTTGGGAATCCAATATCTATTATCAGATGGAACCCTTCATGTATAGCCCCTGGTTTTCATACAACCAGCGCTATAGCCTCGAAGACCAGCGGAAACAACTGCGTTATCTTGCCACCCAAAACGAGTGGCAAAGCCTCTCCAACCTCTCTTCCAACAAGCTGGCAGAGGGGATCGAGCTCTTTTGGAACAGCCACGATCCCAGCCCCGGAACAGCCCGCAATGAAGCGCGGGAACTATTCTATTACCGGGTATTGAAGGCGGATGAAATGTTTAGCCTGCATAAAAGATTGAAGGGTTGGGCATCCGATAGAGGTAGAATATATATCAAATATGGTGAACCCGATGAGGTGTATGAAAACATCCTCCCCTTGGATGAATATCCCACGTTTGTGTGGAGGTATTACAAGGAAAATCTGGAGTTCATATTTAGTGATTTAGGCGGATTTGGCCAATATATATTGAGGAATAAAGATGAAGAATATTAAGTATCTTACACTCACACTGATGGTTTTGGCTTTCAGTTTAGGCTTGATGGCATCAGAAAAACTGAATATGCACATCACTCAGAGCCGCTTTCGGGATACCGAAGGCAATACCATCATGCATATCGATTATCAGATTCCTTATCGCAGCCTCTTTTTTGAGGCTCATCAGGGAGGCTATTTTGCAGAATTGATCGTTACGGTTAGCCTCGCGCATGCGGATTCCCTGATACCCCTCAGGGAATTGGCAGACAATGTGGGCATTACAAACAAACTGGATGCCACCTCAGACAAATATCACCTCAACAGGCTTAGCTTTCTATTGGATAAAGAGCCGGGAACGCTTGTCTTTCATGCACGTGACGTTAATTCCGGACGCAGTTTTAACTGGGAACTGGATGCCAGCCCGCTTCTATCGGAAGACCTCTTGAGCGATATCCAGCTCTGCTCTGTGGTAAAAGCGGATAGCAGCGCCTATCTCAGCAAGTTTCACAGAAAGGGAACCCTGTATAAAACTGAGCCTTCGTTGATCTTCGACAAGGTGTCTTATGAGAATATGTATCTGTATTTGGAGACATACCTGCCGCCGCAATCCCTTGGGCAATCCCAACTTCTGGTCTTGTATCTGGAAAAAGACAGCCTCATGGTGCAGGATGAGTACATTGATTTCACCCCCCATAGTGCCGCAGAAGGCATCACCCTCAGAATCCCTTTGGATGATCTGAGCGCTGGCACATACAGGGGCACGCTCACCTTGCAGACAGATGAGACATTCCAGGATAGGGAATTTGAGTTTTTTATCACGGAGCTGCACGAAACCATCTACAGTTTGATACCGGATGTGGAAGACGAATTGCAGATGTTGAGATATTTCAACACGGTGCAAATGCCCAAGGATTGGCAACGCTATGATCAATTGACCAAACAGCGTTATGTATCAAGTATTTATAGGCGTCTGGCAGCCCAGCAGGGAATGGATGCAGCCCAGTTTTTAGGCGAGATGGAAGAGAGGATTTCTTTTACCAACCGCAATTTCAAGTATTTCAAAGATGGCTGGAAAACCGATTTGGGCAGGATCTATATCCGCAACGGCAAACCTGATGAATTGGAAAAGGGCAGCACAACAGACGATTACCGCTTTGTGAGCAAAGATTATCAAATCTGGAAATACCGTGGCAAGGTGAATGCCGTGTATCTTTTTTTGGATGTGCAGATGAACGGAAACTACCAATTGATATGGGTTTATAACGATGATATGGAAAGCACCACGGCAAATTATCAGCGCTATCTGGGCGAGGATTTTGATACCTCAAAACTGAGGAATTGATGAACAGCCCCAACGCCTCTATTGGCAATTGATTAGCCAGTCCTTCCTTATTAACCACCCTTGTCTCACCCTTGTCTCTCCCTTGTCTCGGCAAAGGAGAGACAAGGGTGGCTAAAGGGCAAGGGCTGACGGAAGGCTCAGTATTTTGGGGCTACCCGAATGATATTTGCAAAACAATTAATCAAACACAGGATGGAAGGCGTCAGGTAAATGTTTGATGGAAAATGTGTTTGTATATTCATCATAGATTAATACGACGATATCAAAACGTGTTTGTAGCTTGCCATATTTCGGATTTTGATTAATATATTGTACAGCCGTTTGGGATATGCGCTTACGTTTCGTGTAGTTGATATTTTCCAATGCGGCATCGATAGAGTGATAGCGACGCGTCTTTACTTCAATAAAGACGAGATGTTGATTGTCTTGCATTATAAGGTCAATCTCGCCTGTTTTGGTGCGGAAATTTTTACACTTTAGTGTATAACCCTTATTTAACAGGTATTTTGCAGCGAGATTTTCTCCGATGCAAGCTAATGTTTTTGTAGATTTGTCAAGCATGAGACAAGAAAAAGCTTGACGTAATTCAAGTCAACAATATTGTGTAATCCACACACGAAAATTTAAAATAACACCGAAAGGTGGAGGGAAGTATGAAAAAAGTATTAATAAGTGTATTTGTGCTGAGCGTTCTATTTGGATCGTTGAGTGCCGCTCCGTTCCAAACTCTGGGAATGTTGCGCACACCAGACGCCTATGTGCTGCCCCACAAGGCTGGGGAGATATTGCTCGTGGGTTATTATCGAGATGTAGCAAAACCAAGTACGGCTGATCCAGACCGCAGTAAAGGCTTCTACCCATACGGAATGCTTTCGGTTGGGTTGTTTGACAAGGCTGAGCTGGGCTTTTTTGGCGGTGATAAGGTTTATTATTTTAACGCCAAACTGAAATTGATCGAAGAAACTCTTAAGATCCCACAGGTATCCGTTGGTTTGGACAATATGCTTTCACCGGTGAATCGTCACCGTGCGCAGGACCATACCGATCCTAACGAGTGGAGCTATGCCAACCACCCGGATAAGACAGACTACGAATACTGGTCTCCCTATATTGTCGCCTCCAAACAGGTGGTTATAGGCGGGATAAATTGGATTTTCAGTTTGGGCGCAGGCTCCAACCGCTTTACCGGTCAAGTGCCGCGTTCCAGGGTTTTCAATGGCATCTTCTATTCCGTCAATTTCTCCCCCTTGCGCAATCTGCATTTTCAGGCTGAATATAGCGGGCATGACTTCCAGGCAGGCGTGAAATACGATATTGGCAAGTTTGCAATCAAGTTTGCCGGCCAGGCCTTGGAAGACCTCTATAAAACCAATGGTTATGAAGATAACCTGCGTTTGGCCCTCGGAGTATCCTATCTCTTTGACAAATATGCCACCTCCAAACGCATGCCTGACCTCAGAGAACTGGCACAGGCTGATGACTTGATCCTGACCGATGACGCCCTTGTGGCAGTGGACGATACAACACGGCCCAAACCAGGGGTCCCCGGTACCGAGATTGCTGATGGCAGTTTGGATTTCAGCACTTTGCCCGATTCAGACTTGGTTCTTGATGGTAGTAAGTATGACCAGCTTTCACCCGAGATCAAAGAATTGATGGAAGAGCTCACACTGCTGCGCCAAGAACGCGAGAAAGCACACAAGGCACTTCTTGATTTGCGCAAGTGGCTGGAAGAGCAACAAAATAGATAAAATGCAGTTTTACAACGTGCTTATTATTCAAAGCACTTCAAGGAAATCATACTTCCCATGAATACAGAAGGCTACATTCTGGATGCGGAGCCAAAACTCCGCATCTGGGATGTGTCCTTGATATGTAGAGCTTATATATTGTTAACAAGGAAAAGTGAGCGGGGTTATGAAAAGATATATTAAATTTATTCTTCTGATCGTTTTTACGTTTTCGGTGTTGGGTTTGCTGGCAGCTGCGCCTTATTATGGCCCCGATCCGGCAAAAAAGTCAACTTATCGAAACCCACAAGTGATGGAAGCTGTGGATTTTCTCAAAGACGAACTTCCTGTTTTGATAAAGACCGACAAGGCAAAGGCAGTGCAAGAATACGAAAAACATCTTGCCAATCTCATCCAACTTGACGAGTGGGATGTCCTCTTTTTAGTGGGTCATTTTTATGCAGTGGCTGGCGACGCAAACTCAGCGTTGACTTATTTTATGGAGCTTACAAAGCATCCGGAGCTCAGTAAGGATTCACGTCAAATGGCACAATTGCTCCTCTATCAGCGGGCAGTTGCGAATATGCTGGGACCCGATCAAGAGGCTACGAAGCTCTTTTTGAAAGACATCTTGGATGATTCAGAATTCGGAGATAATTATGACATCCAGTTGTATGATAAATACTATTCAGCTTATCTATATTTGTGGGCAGATTTGATGTCCTCCAGAGGGGAATCCGCTGAGGTAGAAGAGTATCTGAGAAACTACCAGATTAATAAAAATTGGCTGGAGACTCAGTTCCTACCCAGAGAAGCCGCCATTATCAGCCGTGTGGAGAATATGGACCTTGATTCCTATTTCAAAAATCCCACCATGGAAGGCTATCAGGCTCATGCCGGAACCATAGATAGCGTCAAGGAAGACCTGCACACACTGTATCAGGAGGCCAGAAGCTTTCCCGGGCTGGTAATCTATGATGCCATATCTCAGATTGAACAAGAAGAGATTAAGGTCTTGGATGAATATAAGGATTTCTTGTACAAGTATCTCAATAATAACCAGATAACCATCCAGACACTTGTAGACCCGAATACGCCTCTGAAAGAATATGAGTTTTTCGAAGAATATGAGAGAATTGGTGAAATCTTATTGACCTTGCGTGGATATCAAGATAGATTGGCTAAAACTATTAACGTTATCGATGATATCTTTGAGATGAAGTACCTTGTGCTTAGGCGTGATGAAGACAGCATCACTGGCAGCAGGTATAGCGACATGGAGATGAAGCGCTTGCTGGATATTGAACACAATATCATGCTTTATGAAGATATAATAGAAGTATACCAGGGAGTGATGGCCACTCCTGAATATCGGAATCAAACGGATCTTGATCTCATCGCCGAGCTGAGGGGATATCAAGAGAAAAAGCAAGACTTGGAGCTTCGTAGGCAGCGCTATCTGGAGTACCATAAACACAAAACTGACGCAGAAGAAGAGTTCTTCAACATGTTTTATAACGAATACCTGGCTACAGTGCAAGAAAAACGTGATCTGGACGAGACTCTCCCCCTCATCGAAAGACAGATTGTTGCCAGTATAATGCTGAGATATCCAAACCAAATGAAGCAATTGGCGCAAAACCATTTGGATGAATTGCGAGAGGGAGAAAGATCCTACTTCTTGGGTAATCAGCTGGGCATGATGTCCACCACTCTTGAATTTCTCGAGCTTCAAAACCGTTATCGAGATTTGAACTACCAAGAGCAGGAACGTTTGGCAGATACCTCCCAGAGCCTGGATGAAAAGACAATCAGATACAACGAGATTTTGAGCCAAAAGAGAACACTCTTGGCAGACTATCAAAGTTTTGCTCTCAGATATCCCAATTTCAAGGCTTTGGAAACTCCGCTTGAGTATGTGCCTGCTGATGGAGATCCAGAGTATTCCGGTCAATACAACTATCTGATTAGCTCTGCTGACATCTATTATAACATGGCAGAATTGCAGTGGGCGGTGGATCTTGGCAACTACAGAGAAGCCCTCAAGTATTACAGAATGGCCATGGACGCTAATCCGGAATTCTATTTGAAAGATCAAGCTTTATACAATATAGCCTATCTGAGCAGTGAGATAATTCGCGAAGATAAGGATGCCCGAATCGCCAGCTGGTACGACGCCAATCCTGATCGCCCCAGAGGCCCTCAACTGCGTTATTATGAAAGTGACTTTGAAGAGGCCATCACCAATTACAATTACCTCTTGGAAAACTATCCCAATTCTCCCTTGAGCGAAGATACTGTGTTGCGCCTTGCCAATCTCTATTTCCTGATTGGTATTGATGCGGAAAGACCAATAGAATGGTACACGCGCGCGAACGATCTCTATTCATCGCTGGCAAATCAAACAGACAGCCGCTATCGCTGGGAAGCCATGTTCCAACGCGGGTTTGTGAATATGAACATTTCGGATGACAACTCTCTGAATGCCGCATTGGAGGATTTTGCCAATATCCTGAGCGCTGCCAATGCAGGCACTATCCAGCCTCAGGAATCTGCAGACGACTATAGAACCAACTCTTTGGACCAGATTGCATACTGTCTGGTAGCCGTGGATGGCTCGAATTATGAGTCTCAATCCCGTGGTTTGGATGTTCTGGCGTCTGTATTTGGAGATGTGAAAGACGAGAAAACACTTAATTACATTCTTGATAAAGCATCTGAGAATAAAAAAGAGATGCAGCTTACCCGTCAATCCATAGACTTCCTGGAGCTGAGGCTGGAAAAGATGCCCAATGCTTTGGTGAATCCTGCACTTGTGGATACCATCCTTGCACGCTACCATTCTCCGGATACCGTGCTGCGTGAAGGTGAAAACCTTGACCAGGTGAGGCGTGACTGGTATAGCTTTATGGTGAGGAACTATTCACCGCAAAGCGTATGGTATAGGCAGAATATCAAAGACAAAGATATTACAGACCCTGAAATTGCCGCACAGCTGGCGTCTCTGCGTAATGCTTATCGCCAGGTGCAAGTGGTGTATTATGAAGATGTGAGAACACAGCTTAATGATGGCGCCTTGCAGACATTTGTGGATCACAGCCAAAAGTATGCCGCCTATCGGGAACTCTTTGATCCCGCAGTATATGAGGCATACACAGAGCATCTCAAGATGTATGACGCCACGCCAATGTCCTATGACGTGGATTATTCCCAATGGGCTCAAAACTATGAAAATGAAAGACTGATCTTCATGGGTAATATAGCGGATAAGCATCCTGATGCTGATTCCTATCTGCGTGTATATAATGCTCTCTTGGCGTTCAATCAGTCTTACCCATCTGAGAATGCCTATGCCAAGGAAGAGCTGGCTTTTGGATATGCGGAAAAGCGTTATGACGTAATGATCAAGGATGCCAGTGAAGCACAAAAGGATGTTGCCTTTGACTTTTATGAAAAGGCAGCCCTCAGGTTTATCAAGGTGCTCAATGATCAAGGCACGGAGCTTCATATCAGAGAGGCCAGGCTGTTGAATCTGGATTTGGCTCATCGCGAGTTTAACCAAAATCGCCATCAGGTTGCACTGAACAGGTATCTTGACATTCTGGAAAACGATCCCACGCTTACCAACCCCATGAAGTATGATATATACTACAATCTGTCATTTATCGCAGAGAATAATACAAACCTTGAGCCTTATGAACGCTTTAATACTGCTGAAGACTATGCCAGACAAGCCCTCGACTATACTTTGGACCCTGCCAAAATAGCCGATGCCAACCAAATGATCCAGCTGCAAATCCAAAACAGCTTCAACACTGCGCTGGAAGAAGGCGACCACGCTACGGCAGCACTAAACTTTGGACGTATGGCACTGGAATATCCGTATGAGAGATATCCAGAGGAGCACGTCAACTACAAGCTGTTGGAAGCACAGGAATATGAGAATGCAGGGGAATATGAGCTCTTGATTGCCACCTATATGTACTTGGCATCCAAACAAAGAGCAAACGACCTCGACAACATATATCTGTATTATTACAAGAGCTGGAACGTGGCTGAAAGCTTGATGCACAACCCCACTCGTGCCGCATCCATCAGAAATGAATTTATGGACAAATATCCCAGCAGCTACCAAACCTTCACCCTGCGTATCGAAGACCTGGAAAGAAGAGCAGGCAATCCTGCCACCAAGATGCAGGCAGCTGAGGATTACATAGCTCTTTCTGAAGAAGTGCGCAATGGGCTGATCATTTCCGGAGAAGCCACAGCCGAAGTTATCTATATGCAGGCTTATTACATCTATGCTGAAGATCAAAGCTCGACCATGCATCTGGAGGTGTTGGAGACGTTCGTACAGCGTTATCCCAACCATCCGGATGTTACAGAAGTGCTGCGTACCATTGCCGTGGGCTATTATAACCGGGGCGATACCCAGAATTATGAGGAATATGCCAAAAAACTGTTCCTGAAAGATAACACTCAGTATGATCTCTACCAGGGAGTGGCTGTGGGACGTCTTTCTGCCATTATTGACCAATACAACGAGGCATATCTGAACAAAGAGTGGCAGCTTGCCTTCCAAAAGCGTGACGAATTTAGAGCTGAGGAAGCCAAATATCTGCGGGAAGGCCTGCCTTTGGACACTGCAGAGCAACACAGTTCCTTTGCCATTGCAGAAACAGAATTCAGAGAAACCCAAGCCCTGCTTACCTTCCTGAATAGCTTTGACAGCAGCCTGGCAGCCATTGAAAACGGCACTTATTTCAAGAATACGCCAAGCCAGCATGTCTACGTTTCCAATAAAACCAGATTTGTTCAAGATTTGATGGGTGGAAACCTGAGAAGATTGCCGGCATTTGCAGATGTTGTAAAAGCTGAGATCAGAAAGGTAGAGCGCCTGCTCACGCCCACCAATCTGGCAATGCTGACCACAGACAGGGTTGTGAAAGCCCTCACCGTGGAAGCCAATATCTATGAATATGCCATTGAAGTGGTTAATACACAGATAAATCGTTATTTCGAAATCTCTAACGACGTAAAGCCTTACAAGGATGATCCCGAAGTGTTGGCCAATATCTGGGGACAAGTAAACTATGGCTATATTTATCCATTTGAAGATGAAGCCAAGATGGTCTACAACACCCTGTATTCCGGATTCCACTTACCCGGATATGTGGATGAGAATACCACTAATGCAGTGAACAAACTCACGGAATTCGGCATGATGTCCAGCTTCCAGAAAAAGGAATATGCCCTGGGCTCTGCCTGGCAGTTTTCCAAGGTGTATGATGATGCTGATAACTCACCCATCAGCCCCACATTGCGCACCGTAACCACTGCCAAGGGCCTCACTATGGGAGAATTGCAGATTCCGCCCGCCACCAAGCTGCAAGCTGAGATTAAGCTGGAATCCAAAATAGCTCCCAGCTTCGTCTATCTGCAAGTGATACATTCTGAAGGCATGGAAGCATTTGTAAATGATGAATCAGCTGTTCTTTCCGGCTTTGTGATAGACACTCTGGACGACAGCCAGCCCGCCACAGAACGCTTTGGTTATCACCTTACAGGCGTGGAATGGCACGAAACTGAAAACACAATCCGTGTTTTGTTTAACAATCCTTATGAAGAAAGTATCCCCGTGCGTGCCACTTTGCAGGCATACTATGATGAAGCCCTCTTGGAACAAACCAAAATCCGTGAAACCATCCGCTTTAGCAGCAGTCCTTCATGGAGGGCGATAGTTACCGATCCTGATACTCAGGCTGAAATCCAAGCTCCTGCCCGGGTGTCCAGTGAATTCGGTATTACACGGGAGATATATTCTGGGATGGAAGATCATCAAGCCCAACCCATTTGGCCCAGAGAAACGGCTGAGGCTCCCTATCACGATGTTGCCTTTGAAACAGAATTTAATATCAGTGAGAATCCGGTGTCTGCGATAGTTGAATTTATCGCCCCTGATACCGCCACTGTATATTTGAATGGCAGTATGTTGGCAATAGAGGTGACGATGGATTATGATACGGATCCTTTCCACATATACCCCAACTATCTGGAGCTGCCGTTGGACGCTTTGCGCAAAGGTTCAAACCATCTGCGCATAGAAGTCCACAACCAATCTGCATACCGTGGCATATTGGCTGAAATCAAGATTGAACAATACGCAAAGGAGTGAGACCAATGAAAAAGATAATTGTAACTGCAATTGCCTTGGTGGCGGCAACCCTTTTACTGGGACAAGCTGTCACCTCCGACCTCCCTCCCAGTGGCTTTGAGGGAGTGGCAGAAATGGTGGAGCATGAAGTTTTTGAGCTCACCCTCAAAGCTTTACAACCTGATATTACCACCTTCAAAGACAAAGCTGACACTTACAACGTAATTGGTAGATACAACTTTCCAAAATACTATCTGGAACTGATCCAGAAGGTAAGCAAACTACAACTTGATAATTGGCAACAACAAAGAAATATATGGCTAGAGGAGTCAAAATGAAAACAAAACAAATCATACTGGTAGTAATTGCTATCCTATTCTGCGCCTCTCTGCTGGCTCAGTCTGATGCAAGCCCGGTGAAAGCTGCCCCAATTACACCCGGCAAGATACTTCACGATAGCGGAGGCTGGGGATATGCTATCATACTTACTTTTATAATTGGTCTGGTCTATGGCATCGTGCGTTATATTCAGCTGTATCAACGCGAGAAAATAGACGCACAAAAGTTTTATCTCAAGCTCAAAGGGTATCTCAAAAATGACCAGCTGGATGAGGCAGCCAAGGTAGCAGAAAGCTTTAAGGGAACTACCCTTGGATATATCTTCTGGAGTGGAATTCGTATTTATATTGATACTCGCAAAGCCAACAAGAAAGGTGAAGAACTGGATAGGGCAGTGCAAAACGGCTTTGAAGAAGCAGTATTGCAGACCGTGTTTAAGATTGATGCCAACCTCTCTTGGTTTACCACCTTGGCTCAGATCTGTACTTACCTGGGTCTCTTGGGAACGATTTGGGGCCTTCTGGAAGCTTTTGAAAGCCTGGCAAACGCTCCTGAAAGCCAAAAGAACCAATTGCTCACCGCCGGTATCTCCAAAGCCATTGGAACCACTGCAATGGGATTGGTAGCCGCCATCCCGCTCACTCTTATCCATGGTGGTCTTTACGGCCGTGCCCAGAAGATTCTCGCCGATATCGACGAACATACAGTGAAAATAATTAACTATCTTAGCTACGTAAACAGAGGTTAAGAATATGGCATACCGTCCTTCTGCCGGAAGGAACCGAAGATTGGCAGGTGGTCCCAAAGAACAGGACCTCGTGCCGCTGATGAACCTGTTTCTCACCATTGTACCCTTTTTGCTATTTATGCTGGTGATGACGCAGATTGCTTCGGTTGCTTTGAATTTCGCACCTACCGGCGATGGAGGAGGTGATGGCCTTGGTGCCGGAGGCGAAAAAGCCGAGGAAAAGAAGATCGAACTATTTATCATGAACACGGATGCTCCGGATCGAGAACTCTTTCGTGGATTTCAGATCCGTCAGCCAGGCAAAGAAAGAATTAACATCCGCTTTGTTAATGGTAACTACGATTTTGTAACGCTGGATGCCGAATTGAAACAGATTCGCAAGGAAAGCCCAGAGCAAACTGAAATCAGCGTTAGCCCCTATCCGGATGTTTTATATGGGCCACTCATCAAAACCATCGACCTTTGTAAAGACAATCAGTTTGTGAATGTGTTATACAGGCCTGTCGAGGTTCGTTACTACTAACGGAGATAGATATGAGACTAATAGAATCAGCAAAATCATCTGGAAAAGAAGTAAGACGAACCACTCGCAAAGCCGATGAAGTGGCATCCCTGTCTATCACATCCCTGCTTGATGTATTGACCATTCTTTTGGTCTTTCTCATCAAAAACGTATCGATGGAAGCGCAGCGTGTCACAGTGCCCGAAAACATGACTTTCCCCAGCACAATGACTGTGGATGAATTGGAAGACTATATGGGCACCACCATCGTAAAGGTATATCCTGATATCATCTATGTCGGTTTGGATAATATCGTATTTGGCAAACCTGAAGACCTGCTCTCAGACCCCAAAAAACGAGAAGAGCTTTATACCTTTTTGAGCTATCAATCCGATCAGATTTTGAAGGTGGATGATCAATCTGAAGCCTGCCTCATGATACAGGCGAATGATAATATCCCCACGCAGGTGATTACCGAAATCGTGGCGGTGGGCACAGGCGCCAAATTTAAACACATATATTTTAGCACTCTGCTGGATACGCAATGGCTAAATAATATGAAAACAGCAAACAGCCAATAGGGAGGTGACATGGCAAAGACACAATTAAACATGGAACTGATCTATAAGGGCAAAGTGTTGGATTACATCAAATCTGGCTCTGGTGTTTTCAAAAAAAACTGGTATCTGGGTTCCAATAAACATCTGCTGTGGCAGATTCTTGACCCCTCTTTCCCCGATAAAATCAAGTTGATCTCGAATAAGAACAACAACTTTGTAATGAACCTGATACCCAAGGCACAGGTGGAATGTAAACAGAATGGCAAATCTGTCACAAAAGAGCAACTGACTGCCAGTGGCTTATTGAAAGGAAACCAGCTGACCCTACAAAACAATATGACCGGCACCGTCACCCTCAATCCTGATTGGCAGATTAACTATCGGTTTATAGAGCCATACATACATGTTCTCACAGAAGAGGAAAGACGGATCGTGGCACAGTATTCACGCCGTGCCGAACGCTCACGTCAGGAAAAAGCTGGAACCACACTCATCCTGGTTTTCCTCTTTATCACCTTGGCTTTATTGGTCGTTTATGATTTGGTTTTGAAGCCTGACTTGATGAAACAATATACACTGGATGCAGGTATGGCAAGCTATAGCATGGGACAAAGAATAGAGCCCCGCGGAGATCAAATGCCTCCGCAAAGCCAAATCGAGGAAGATGCAGCCGCCAAAGCCGCCGCAGAAGCCGCAGCCAAAGCTGCCGCCGAAGCAGCCGCCAAAGCTGCAGCTGCAGCAGCCAAGCCCACCACCCCTGCCAGACCTACACAGCCAAAGAAACCCACCACACCCACCGGTACCACCACCACGGGTGGCAGCACTGCCTCCCGCTTTGGCTCTTTTGATCCCAGTGCCACAGTCCGAAACCCTGTGGCAATCACTGAAACGCGTTCGTTTGTGGTTACCACCCCCGGTGCCACTGCATCAGGCAGTGGTACAACTGGTGGAGGAGGCAAACCAGGTGGCATTGCAGGTACTGCAGGAGGAATATCTACCACTTTTGATCCCCATGCAGTATCAAACTACAAGCCCACAGACTTGGCTGGGGCTTCCACCGCACCTGGTGGCAAAGGTAGCACCACCACAAGACCCACAGGTAATGTGGATGTGGTGGCAGATATAAATAAAGCCCAAATTGCTCAACTGAATAAACCCATTGCCCAGACTGGTCCGGAACGCCAGCTTATCGCAACTATTTCAGCACAGGCTCCTGCAGTCACAGAAAATGCCATTGCCTCTGCCCCTGAAGAGCAGAGAACAGGATATCAATCCATCAAAAATTATGTGGGTGGCAGAAGATCCCAGCTGATAAACCCAATCAGAAAGTACACCGCAATCGAAAAAGCAACCGGAACTGTGGATATCAGAATTCTGGGAAGAGATGGCAGGGTACAGACGGCTGAAGTGATCCCCACCTCCGGAAACCTACCTCAAGACTACCTCGCAGAAATAAAAAGAATCGTGATGGGCTGGAGTATTCCACAACATCGCGGTCCGTTTAACTACAAATTTACCATCAGGGTAAGTTAGTTTATAATATAATATTCCAATAGCCAGAATACAGCTCCCTCACACAGGGAGCTGTATTCGTTTATGGCCATAAAGGGGATTTGCTGGGTTTTATGCCATTTACCCCCGCCTCATATTTCACCTTCACATACTCCTTGCCCATTAGCCACCCTTGTCTCTCCTTTGTCAAGACAAGGGTAAGACAAGGGAGAGACAAGGGTGGCTAATGGGAAAGCATTGACAAAATACCATGCTTCCCACACCCTGTTTTCTATGTATTATCATGTATATCTCCCTGTAAATCTTGATACCGAATTCACCTACAGCAGCAGCCAGGCGATAGCTGAAGGCTGTCGCGTGTTGGTGAGTTTTAACAGGCGGGATATGATTGGCATCTGTGGGCAGAGGGTGCAGGATGCTCCACGGGGGGTGCGTATCCGGGAAATTACTGAAGTATTGGATTCCCAGCCGATTATCCCCCAATCCCTATTGGAATTAGCTCGCTGGATGGCATCCTATTACCGTAATTCGATAGGGATCTGCCTCTTTGCCATGTTGCCGGCTCGCTTGATTCCGGATCCCGATATGTCCATCAGATCCAAGGAAGGTATCTCAATCACCGATAGCCAGTTAGCGGATTTGTTGGCAGATGGAGACTGGCATATAGTGCAAGATTTGCGCAAAGCCCATCCCCGCCTGCCCCTCTTGAAGATGGTGGAAATAGCCGAGCAGAATGATGAAATCGACGTGGATAGGAAGCTAAAACATAGAGACAAACCCCGTTATGCAAATTTTGTATCTGTAATACCGGATGCAGTTAAGCCCCAAAGCCTGCCGCCCAGACAGTCTGAAGCATATACGATGCTGATGGCATCGGGTGGGGAAATGAGTATGGCAGCGCTCAGCAGTGTGGTATCCTATTCCGTCATTAAAGGCTTGGTAGGCAAAGGCTTGGTGCGCATCATCCCCCGGCGCATCGATCCCCCTCCTGTGTATGAAGACTATCCATTTGCACCCAAGAATATATCGCTCACCTCAGAGCAGGCTATGGCAGTGCAGTCCATCTCCCAAGGCTATGGCAAGTTTGAGGTTAACCTCTTGTATGGGGTGACTGGCAGCGGCAAAACGGAGGTGTATATCCACATCATGCGCCGCTATCTGGATGATAACAAGAATATCATTTTCCTGATTCCAGAGATTTCGCTCACTCCCCAGATGGTGGAACGCTTTTCCAACGAGTTTGGCAGCATCCTTGCCATCAACCACAGCCGCCTTTCGGATGCCGAGCGTTTGCGCCAATGGCAGCTCATTCAAAGCGGACAAAAGAGGATCGTGGTGGGAGCGCGCAGTGCCATCTTTGCGCCATTGCCAAACCTGGGCTTGATTGTGGTGGATGAAGAGCACGAGCAAAGCTATAAACAGGAAAACCTGCCGCGCTATCATGGCAGGGATATGGCGATAGTGAGGGCGATGCAGAGCGGGGCACAGGTGATCATTGGTTCTGCCACACCAGCCTTGGAATCCTGGTACAATCAATTGAACGATAAATACCGCTATCACCGGCTCACGGCACGCCCCTTTGCAATTGCCATGCCGGAGGTGGAGGTGTTGGATTTGCGAGAACAGGAAACTGAAGGCTTGCTGTCTCACCCGCTTTTGGAGGCAATTGAATCCAGACTGCGTGAAAAACAGCAGGTGATCCTGTTTCATAACCGCAGGGGCTACTCCTCCTATCTGCAATGTCTAAAGTGTGGGCACACAATCAAATGCCCGGATTGTGATGTCAGCATGTACTATCATCGTGATACTGAAGAGCTGCGCTGCCATTATTGCGGTTATGGCATCCCCAGCCCCCGTAAATGTCCCTCATGCAATGCCTTCAGCTTCAGCTATGGCTCTGCCGGCACTCAGAAGCTGGAACAAAACCTCAAGCTCCTTTTCCCTTCGGCGCGTATCCTGAGGCTGGATTCGGATTCGGCACGGCGTCAGGATGCTCATAAACAAATGTATAAAGGGATGAAGAATAGGGAGATAGATATTCTCTTGGGCACCCAGATGATATCCAAGGGACTGGACTTTCCCGGTGTTACCTTGGTGGGGATTGTGCTTGCGGATATCAGCCTCAACGTCCCCGATTTCCGCTCTGCAGAACGCACCTTCCAACATCTCACCCAGGTGGCAGGACGTTCCGGCAGGGGAGAGTGGCAGGGGGAAGTCTTGATTCAGACCTACAATCCCCATCACTATTCCATCATCAACGCTGCCAAACAGGATTATGAGGCTTTTGCCACGATAGAGCTCAGCCACCGTCAACAGATGTATTATCCGCCTTTTTGCCGTCTGGGCAGGCTGCTTTATTCCAGTGATAACTTGGAGTATATCAGGGAAAGGATGGAGGCTTTTGGCAGTGAACTGGGGCGCCTTTCCAGCTTGAAGAGCCTTGCCGGGGTGATTGTATTGGGTCCGGTGCCGGCTCCGCTGCCCAAGCTGGGCTCGCTCTACCGCTTTCATTTGGTGGTCAAAGCCCCCAATGCCAATGTCATGCGTCAGGCGATTGATATGATATTGGCTGCATTGAAGCTGCCCTCCGGCATCAGGCTGCAAATAGATATCGATCCAGTATCCTTGATGTGATCGGCTGGTTCTTGCGGATTTGTAACAAAACTTTTCCGGGGCATCTAAAAAAAACCCTTTACAGCAATTAGCCCTTTGATTATCTGGTAAACTGTAGGAAGCTTGTGATAACTGATTGCTGAATGTGTATTTATCGGTTTACAGCCCTTCCCTTTGCTGCTTCCTGCCTCAAAACTTAAAAAAAATTGAAAACATAAAGGTAATTAAATGGAGAAGGAATGGATTGCACCGGCAGAGTTTACTGATGCTGAAAACAAGCTGGTGGAAGAGTTTATCGAAGTTTTCCGCTGTCCGCCGCTGATAGCAAAATTGCTGTTACGGGCGGGGCACGATAGTGCACAACAGGTGGAAGATTTCTTTGCATCCCAATTGTCGCATTTGCATGATCCCATGCTCTTTGAGGATATGGATAAGGCGGTTACGCGCATTGTGCAGGCATTGGAAAACAAGGAAAAGATTTGTATTTACGGAGATTATGATGTGGATGGCACCACTGCCACGGCACTGCTCTTTTTGGGGCTCAGCCGGGTGGGTGCGCAGATCGATTTTTATATCCCCCACCGCATGATTGATGGCTATGGGCTGTCTCTCAGCAGTCTGGATGCCGTCAAAGAAAAGGGCGCCAGCCTGATCATCAGCGTGGATTGTGGAGTGAACGCCCTGGAGGAAATCAAGGCCATCAACGCCATGGGCATGGAGATCATCGTGACAGATCACCATAATCCTAAGGATGAATTGCCTCCCGCTTATGCCATCATCAATCCCAAATTGTCTGGCACCCGCTATCCATTCCAGCATTTGGCAGGAGTGGGGGTGGCTTTTAAGCTCCTGATGGCAATCTACGATCGTTTGGGCATCCAAAGCGAAGAGAATACCCTCAAATACCTGGATCTGGTGGCTGTGGGCACCATTGCCGATATCGTGCCCCTGACAGGGGAGAACCGCGTGTTTGCCTCCATCGGGCTGCAACACCTGATAGATAAGAAGAATCTGGGGCTAAACGCCCTCATCCAGATATCGGGGCTCAATCAAAAGACATTGGATACAAACGATATCGTGTTTGGCATTGCACCCCGCATCAATGCGGCAGGGCGGATGGGCTCTGCCAGCCTGGCTGTGGAGCTGCTGATTTCCCGCGAGGAAGGAACCAGCGAGGAGCTGGCGGAATCCATAGAACGGCACAATTCCCTGAGGCAACAGCTGGATCAGCGTACATTCCACGAGGCATGCGAGATTATAGACAAGAAGTACAAGAATATGGCTACCACCTCCTGCATGGTGATCTCCTCGGATGATTGGCATCCGGGAGTGATAGGGATAGTGGCATCCATGTTAGTGGAAAAGTATTACCGTCCGGTGATCATGATTAGCTTTAAGGAAGGCTTTGGCAGCGGCTCTGGACGCAGTATGGGGGATTTTGACCTATTTGCCGCCCTCAAACATACGGAGCACAATCTGCACAGCTTTGGCGGGCACAAATATGCCGTGGGGCTCACCATTTATCAGGAATATATAGACCGCTTTGAAAACGAGCTCACCCGCTATGTGCAAGAGCATCTGAATATGGCGGAAATCAAGCCTCCGCTGCCCATCGATCATGAGCTGGAACTGTATGATATCAATAGCTTTTGCCTGGATTGGTTGGAACGCTTTGCCCCCTTTGGTCCGGCAAACAACCGCCCCGTATTCTCCACCCAAGGGGTGACGGTGATCAATTATCCCTACAATGTGGGACGCAACCACCTCAAGCTGAAGGTGGTGAAAGACGGCATCCACCTGGATTTGATAGGCTACAACCTGGGGGATTACCTTAGCCTCATCAAAAAGAACGATGTGATAGATATCGCCTACACGCTGGAATACAGCCAATTTGGCAGCAAGCCCAGCATCCAGGGCAAGCTGAAGGATATCCATCTGAGGAAGTGATGCAGAGGCAGTTTGGTTTTGCTATCCTCTTGATGGCCATCATACTGGGCGCTTGCACTGCCACGCGGTTCAGCCTCAGCCGCCAGATTGCCCAGATAGAGCTTTTGGAACACATACCGGTGGAAAAGCAGTATGACAAAGCTCTCTTTGATCCCCTTTCCGGAAGCGTGTATGCCCTCTCCAAGGTGCGGCAGCAGATAGATATTTATCGTGCGGGCAAGCTCTTTAACACTTTGGGCGGCTTGGGGATGCAGAGCTATAACTTCCAGAGACTTGCAGACATAGCCATTGATAGTGATGGCAGCCTCTTGGCGTTGGATATGATGGCAAAAGACCTGCGCCGCTTCTCTCCTGAAGGGCAACTCGCGGGAAGGCTGGAGCTTTCCCAGCTGGCAATGCCGGAGCTATTGGCGATGAATCCAGACCATAACCTCTTTATCTATGATGCTGCCCCACAGGAGATTGTGTGTATCTCCATGTTAGATGGAAGCGAGCTGTACCGCTTTGGCAGATTTCAGATCAAAGCGCCTTCCTCCCTGGGATGCACGGCAGATTATCTTACCATCTACAGCCTGGAATCTGCCCGCACGGATATGTATTACATCTATGGGCAATTCAAAGAAAGCCGCCTTGGGCAACAGCTGGTGGATGGCTATGACAATAGGATACAGATGCAGGATATGGGCATGGCGGCAGCTGATTCCGCCTTTGGTATGGCTGTGAGCCCCCAGGCAGGTATCGCATCCCTCTATCGCCACCACATCAGCGTTGTTTATCCTGATGCCATCAGCATCCATCGCATTTCCTATGGAGGCAGCTCACGATGAAATACCGTCCTTTAATCTTTACCATCATCAGCGTGCTGATGCTCAGCCTGGCGCGCTTGCCCCTGCACCTGGGCTTCCTGGTATTCATTGGTTGGATACCCGTCATGAAAGTGTTGCGTGATGGCGTTTCCCACCCCCTGCGCCTCTTGATGATGGGCTTTGTGTGGTCTTTGCTGTATTGCGGCATCGTCTTTTACTGGATTGCCCAGGTCACTTCGCCGGGCTTGGTGGGCATAATTCTATTGTACACCCTCCAGCTCTGGCTGGTTTTCTGGGCGGTACAGAGGATTTGGCAGCGCATCCCCTCCTTGGGCTACCTTGCCTTTGTTGCCTTCATCATCAGCTTTGAATACCTGCAAAACTTTGGCGAAACCCGCTTCCCCTGGTGGGATACCGGCTATTCCTTAGCGGATTATCTGTATTTGATTCAAGCGGTTGATTTGGGAGGGATGAGCCTGCTGCTCCTCCTCATCCTCTTGGTAAATATCCTCCTCGAACGGCTGGTCCAAAAGCGCTGGCGCTATGCCATCCCCCTGCTGCTGCTCTTTGCCATGTGGCTGGGTTATGGATACTACCGCACCCGCACGATAGAGCTGCAACAGCATGATATTCAAATACATGTGATGCAGCCATCCATCCCCCAGGAAGATAAGTGGGATGAGATGCATTACAAGGATACGGTACAGCGTTTCAAACGCCTCAGCGAGGTTGCCGCTGCCGACAGTGCCCAGCTTATTATCTGGCCGGAAGCAGCGGTGCCGGCATATCTGCGCTATGATATGAGGGCGCGCCTGGATGTGATGGATATTGTGCATGATACCGGATTGGAGATCTTTACCGGATTCCCAGATTTTGAGCCTTCCCCGCCGGAACACTTCGACGATGCATATTACTATAATGCCGCTTCTCTTTTTACACCAGATTATGATGTGAGACATCCGGTATTTCACAAGAATATCCTGGTTCCCGTGGGTGAAAGGATGCTGTGGATAAAGTATCTGCCCTTTTTGGCAAAGCTCCAATTTGGACAAGCCAACTGGGAATTTGGCACCCAGCTGGAATATTATGAGAGCCACGGCAAGCGCTTTAGTCCCTCCATCTGTTATGAACTGGCTTTTGCCCATATCAACCATCGGATGGCGCTGCCCAAAGATGAAGTCACGGGCAAGATTGACAAGATGGATTTTTTGGCAAACCTCACCAATGACGGCTGGTTTGGCACCTCCTACGGACCCTGGCTGCATCAGGTGATGACCCGCTATCGAGCCGTGGAAAACCGCATCCAAATCTACCGCAGTGCCAATACCGGCATCTCCGTGATAGTGGATCCATTGGGGCGCGAGCTTGCCTCGGCACCACTTTTTAAGATCACCAATATCAAGGCCCCGCTATACACCTGCACCACCATTCCTCTCATCCGCCACATCCATATCTATCCCTTTGTGTTTGTATATATCGCTCTAATGCTGCTTGTGGCGTCCTTCATCATCCCCAAAGCCAAGGAGAAATCCACATGAAATACTATTACACCATTGGAGAAGTGAGCAACCTCCTGGGCGTTGAGCCCCACGTGCTCCGCTATTGGGAAACCGAATTTACCTTTATCAAACCCCGTCAGGAAAAGGGCCGCATTCGCAGATATACGGTGGAGCAGATAGAGCTCCTGCGCCGCATACAGGATATGCTGCACAACCAGCGTTACACCATCGAGGGTGCCCGCCAAAAGCTGAGAGCCGAGCGCAGGGCAAGCCGCAGCAAAGCCAAACAGCCCAGCCCGGCGCTATTTACCAGCGACCCCCGCATTCGTACACAGATGCAGGAGCTAAAAACCCAACTGCAACAAATAATAGAGACTTGTGAAAAGATACAAAGGAAACAGTAATGAATTTTCAAGAAATGATCCTCGCCTTACAGCAATTCTGGGCACAGCGCGGATGTGCCTTGCTGCAGCCCTATGATGCCCAGATGGGCGCCGGAACCTTCCACCCCGGCACTTTCTTCGGTGCATTGGGCACAAAGCCCACCGCCATTGCCTATCCCCAGGCTTGTCGCCGGCCCAAAGACGGACGCTATGGAGAAAACCCCAACCGCCTGCAACACTACTACCAATTTCAGGTGATTATCAAACCCACACCGGATGACATTCAAGACCTGTATTTGCATAGTTTGGAAGCAATTGGCGTTCGCATCAAAGACCACGATATCCGCTTTGTGGAAGACGATTGGGAATCCCCCACCTTAGGTGCCGGAGGTTTGGGCTGGGAGGTGTGGCTGGATGGCATGGAAATCAGCCAATTCACCTATTTCCAACAGATTGCCGGCATAGAACTCTTCCCCGTGAGCGTGGAACTAACCTACGGCTTGGAACGCCTGGCAATGTATATACAGGATGTGGACGATTATCGCCAGCTGAAATACAGCGAAGACATCCGCTATGGCGAGCTCTTCTTCGTGCGCGAGCAGGAGTTTTCCGACTATAACTTCAACCACGCCGATACCAAACTCTTGTTTGAGCTCTTCGATTCCTATGAAAAGGAATGCTATGCCCTTTTGGAGCATGGATTGGTAAATCCTGCATACGACATGCTTTTGGGCTGTTCCCACTATTTCAATCTCCTGGATGCTCGCGGCGTGATCAGCGTCACCCAGCGTGCCGCCTATATCGGTCGCATCCGCAACCTCGCCAAAGGCTGTGCCAATGCCTATTTGAACAAGGAAGGAAGCAATGAAAAACGATAAATATAAAGGTCTGCTCAATACCCTCAAGGGTTTGGAAGATGTGCTGCTGCAAATGGCTATTCATCGGGGTTACAATGAATTGGAGCGCTGCGTAATCATCCTGGAAGACGATCCACCAGCCTTCTTTGAGGCGCTGCAACCCTTGATGCAATATATCCGCAAACACCGCCTGCCCCAGCCCTTGATCATCACCCGCAGGTTTGTGGAAAACTCCCTGGATGCCTATCCACTGGAGTTTTTGGATATGCAGACCCAGTATCGTAATCTTTTGGAAAACACAGACATTTTAGCTGGATTGCAATTTGAAAAGGCAGATTTGCGCCTGCAAATGGAGCGTGAATTGCGCAGCAAATGGCTGCTCACGCGACAGGCAGGCCTCACCAACCCCTTCCGCCTAAAACTCCTCAAAAGCATTATCGGCGAATCTCGCACCTCGCTCTACCCCGTGTTGAAAGGCTTCTTTGCTCTCAGCCAGCAGGGCGTGCCCCACACCCTGGCAGAAGCCATCCAAAAAGGGGAGAGCATCTGCGGCTGTGAGCTTTCATTGTTTTCCACTCCCATCACCGGCATCAACGATTTTAGCCGCTATGTGGAGATGTTAGACCAGCTCATCATCAAAGTGCAGGGCTGGCAAATATGATCGAAAGCCGCTTTGTTTTGTTAGACGAAAGCATGCCGCTCTTGGCAACGGCAATTCACTCTGGTCACAAACTAAGTGATGAACTATCAGCGCATTGCGGCATCAGTAAAGAGGACCGGCTGAGGGAGGAGGACCCCTATACCAATGAAGCGGCAGAAATGTTTCCCAATCATATCACCCTCCAGAGCAGCCGCTTTGAAATTGACCTCAACCGCAGCCGGGAAAGAGCCCTGTATCTGAAACCTGATGACTGCTGGGGATTGCCACTCCAGCGCGATCAGCTGCCACAGCGCATCATCAGCTCCCTATATGAAGAATACGACCAATGGTATATCCATCTGGATAACGTGATTGAGCGGCTTTTGGAGCGGCATCCCTTTATCGTGGTGCTGGATTTGCATAGCTACAACCACCGCCGGGGTGGAGCTGATGCGCAGCCGGATCCGCAGGAGAAAAACCCGGATATCATCTTGGGACGCAGCAATTTGCACCGTAAGTACTATGATGATGTGGAAGCCCTGCGCCTCAGGTTGGATGGCACAGATTGGCAGAATATCCAGCTGGATTGCCGTGCCGATGTCAAATTCCCCGGAGGCTATATGAGCCGCTATCTGAATGCCAAATATGGGGATAGGCTGATGGCTGTGGCGGTGGAATTTAAGAAGATATTTATGAATGAATGGACCTCGGAGCTGGACCGCCCTGCGTGGGACAGTTTGAAGGGTCTCTTTCATCAGGAAGCCATGGCGTGGCTTGGCTCGCTGCGTGAGCCAGAGGCCAGAGGTTAGAGGCCAGAGACCAGGGAGCTTGCTGCGCAAGAAGGAAGGCTCGCTGCGCTCGCTTGTATTTGATGTGAAATACCGTCTCTCCGAGACTCTTTAAGGGGCTTGCTGCGCAAGCCAGGGACCAGTGGACAGTGAACAGTGGACAAGGAGCTTGCTACCACTAAGCTGATAATATAATAACCACGAAAAATACGAAAATACACGAAAGAGTTCGCACAGAGAACCCGTAACCCCTTGTATCCCCTGGCTTTAGCCGGGAGTCTCCCCGACTTCAGTCGGCTTTAAGCCCTTAAATTTACTGCAGATTTCACCAATTAAATGAATTTGAGTTTGAAGCCAGATATAGATTGATGTTTTTGTGTTTTATGCTGTGTTAAAAAGTGTGTAATCCATTGATTTATAACCGGTTAAAACCGATGAAACGTCCGGCTTAAGCCAGGGTATGCCCATTAGCCTCCCTTGTACCACCCTTGTCTCACCCTTGTCGAGACAAGGGTGAGACAAGGGTGGTTAACAGGCAAGACCCCTGAAACTTTATGAATGTATTGGCCTTCCAGCCCCCAAAAAAGCCCGTTTTTGATCAGTATCGCCCCAGCCCGATTTCCTTCCCACAAAGACAATAATCAAAAAGGGGGATGAAAATCATCCATCCCCGCTCGCCTAAAACACTGTGTTTATCAGATGTTCACCAATCATAATCCCAATCCATCGGCTCATCATGCTCGTTGCCTTCCCAGCTCATGTGTTCGTTTTGGAAAATGGCGCAGTTTTCAAAGCGCACCATTCTGGGGTTGTTGGTCACTTCATGCACGTTGTTTTTAAAAATGGCACAGCCCTGAAACTTGATTCTCGAATTATTCGAATGGATGAGATAGCTGGTGTCCCACTGTCCGAAGGCGGCGTTATCGAAAATGGCGCAATCGGTAAAGTTTACATCCTTGCAGTCGCTGAAGTTCAGGATGTTAAATTCAATATTGTTTCTTATCACGCAGTTCACAAAGTTCACATCGCTCACCCTCACCATCGTCATGGCATTATAAGTGCAATCTGTTATAGAAGTTAGCTCACACGTTAAACCGCTGCTGTCCCAGGCGGTGATGCCTTCGATGCCACAGCCCCACAGCTCGCAATTCCAGATGGAAAAGTCTTGGCAATGACCCAATTCCACCACTCCGCCAGTGCAATAGCCGCCATCGGTGTGTCCCAGGCTCAGGTTTTCCAGGCGGATGTCTTTGCAGTTTTCAAATTTTATCACGTTGGCATAGCGCGGTTCTGCCATAATCACGCTCAAACCCACGGCTCTGCCGGTGATGGTGAGGTCGTTCACGTTGCTGATCACCAGTTGATATCCGTCGAATACTTCTTCCCAGCGCGCATTTTTAGGCATCCCCAGCGTCTGTTTCCCTGAAAACACCAAATAGCCGCCATCCAAACTTTCCAGGTTGATCACCGTGTTTGAACCGATGGATTTCAGAAATTCCTGTTCGTTTGTCACGTTTACTACTTTCATTTCGCTCGGCTTTGCTGCAGCCAGAGGGACTACTGCTGCCAGCACTGCCACCAAAATTAAACAACACAAAATTGCTCTGCGCATGGTTTCTCTCCTTAAAATGCTTCTGGCGCATGGCGGAAACCCTCGGGCTGCCAGTCCACGCTGATTCATATCCAATGCCCACCGCAGGTTTTTGTCAAGCAAAATATGCTCAATCCAGCCAATTTGCCTCTTGACAGAAAATGGCATCATAAATAAAAAGGTGATGCTGTGTAAATGTCTGAACATAATGCAATAGAGGATAATGGTGCAACCCTTAGATTCCAAAGCCCTAACTGCCAATTTGGCGGTGACAAAACAAGCCCGAATAGAGTTGGATAACGAAGCCTTATGGCTCTTGGATAGCTGTGCTTCTCATTTTGGCATTCATCAACGTTGCAAAGAGCTTCTTGAAGAAATATATCACCCCTTTATGAATCCCGAATTGGCGATGGGGCTGATGCGCAAGGGGATTTTGGGAGATATGTGGGTCTTTATGCAAATGGAAGAAACCGCCAGGGCACAGCGTGCGCTCTTTGCCTCTTATCAAAAAGTGTGGGAAAAAGCCAGCGAACCATCCCTGCATCTGAGGATGATCGGTGAAGTGCTTGAATTTATGGCAACCCTGTGTGGCTTTGCGGAGGCAGATCATCAGCTGCTCTTGGATATCCTGCACCACTTGGAAGAGGATGCCAAGAGCTATCCGCACCTTTATATCCGGCTCAACGGCCACGTGCGCAAGAGCTTTTTGAAGCTGCCCGCCGTGGATGAATTGCAAAGCCGGGCACGGTTGTTTTTGAGGCAGTTATTTGAGGAAGGCTTTACAATCTGGCAACAGCAAAGCACGCATCTGCCCCTCTTGGGGGAGGATGGATTTCCCCTGGCATCCTATTGGGAAGGCTTGCAAGGGACCATTGAGGGTCTGGTGAGCATCAAGGGTTTTACCCAGCTGCCCTCCTTTAGTGATACCGCCAATAGACTGCGGGAAAGCGTGTGCCAGATAGAGGACAATCTGGGGCGTTTGGATTATATCTTTGCGCTCTTGAAGCTGCAGGGGATGGAAGACTTGCGAGATCACCTGCTCTGGGATCTCAACCGCGAGATGATAAATCTGTATAAAGATATGCCTACAGAGGAGATACCGGATATCATCGATTCCGTGTTTGCCGCCTTGGAGAGCTTTCACGACAGCCACCTTTCCATCGTGTTGGATTGCCTGCTTTCCATAGGCAAGACGGTGATCAATGCAGGCAATGTGGAGCACAGCAAACACTTTATGCAAAGGCTCACCCAGCTAAAATTCACTCCTCCGGGAGAGGTGCGCATCCGCGAAGATTGGCAATTGGATACGGATAAAAACCATATCAAACACATCCGGATGCTGATGGAACTGATCAAGCTGGACCCCAATCTGGGCAAAGACCTGCTGGCTTATCTGGTGATCAATGTGACCAAGAGTGGCATCTTTATCTCTGATGAAGACCTCTTTCAAAAGGACGTCTCCAACCTGCTCAATGCCGATATCAGGGGTGTGTTTATCCAATTGAGACACCTCCTGCGGCAGATCCCCGTCTTCTTTAGCGAGATCGGGGCGGAAGGCGAAATCCGGGATTTGAGCACTGAGGTGGATGAGCTTTCCCAGCGCCATGACAGGCTTATCCATTTCTTGCGCAAACAGGTGCATACCGAAAGCAACAACACCCATATCAAGCTGTGCGCTTCCATCTTGGATTATTGGACGGACTTGGATATTGGCAAGCTGGACAATATGATACCAGAGGACGTGCGTCAGTATTTGGAGCAAAAAGACGATCTGCAACACAAGCAAAACAGGGCGGTTAATGCGTTTTTGGCAGAGAAAAACCTGAACGCCAGCCAGCTCTTGGCGCTTTCCTGGCAAAATCTGGAGCGCACCTTTGACGGCAAGGAAGAGGGGAGCTTTTATCTGAAACGCCTGCGTCTGCTGTGTAATATCCATCTGCTCCTCAAGGATAAATACGAGCTGGACCCTTATGATATCGTAAAGTTTTTGGCGCGTTACAAGTTTTTTGATTCCAAGGAGCAAAACCGTTTGCGCACCAGCCTCGTAAGAAAGGATTATGAGAGCTCCATCCGCCAGTTGCTCAGTTATATAGGCAAATTAAATAGCATCATCCTCAATCCCATGCCCAGCACGGGGTGGGACAATATATTCTATAAGCGTCATATCGCGGCGGGCATCCCTTCCATGTATGGCAGCTATCGCGAGCCCAAGCTGGAAGCGATGGGCATGGTATTCAGGATAGAGAATGTGGTGCGGCGCCTCTTTGAGCACAGCATCAAACAGATAAACCTCAGCTATATAAACGGTAGGAATTTGCGCCGTATCGTGAGGATATTGGAGCTTTACGATTATGCGATGAGCCAGGAGATGCTCACCAATTTTGCCTATAGCTCCACGGTGGAGATGCTGGATTCTGTGATCAATATCATGAACGCCAGTCTGGAGCAATACATGGATATCTTCCGTCTGTTGAAAGACAGCGTGAATGAGATTGTAAATGAATACTACTTCAGGTTTTACGATCCTGAGCTGAAGCGGCGCTGTGCTGATGAAAGCTGTGGGCTTTCCTCTGAAATAGAGGCGGAAGGCATCTATCGCAAGCTATTGATGGGCTCGTTTTTGGTGCAGGGGCTGGATGTGTTTATCAGCAATCTGATCGAGACTTTGGCAGGGATGAAGCGGCTGTTTAAGCCTCAGGATATCGCCAAATTGATGTCCTATGATCCCGATAAACTGTTTGTACATCTGCATAGCAGCCATACGCATCTGGACAATCAGGTGGCTTTGGGCTCCAAGGCGTTTTTCCTGAAACGGTTGTGGCATTTTGAATACCCCATCCCTCCGGGCTTTGTGATTACCACAGAGCTTTTCCGCAATCGCCATGTAATCAATACGCATCCTGATATATCAGAGGAGTTTGACGAGCTTTTGCGCACCCATCTGGGCAGAATGGAGAGGCATACCAGACACTTTTTGGGAGATCCCTCCAAGCCGCTGCTCCTCTCGGTGCGCTCCGGTGCGCCCATGAGCCTGCCCGGGGCGATGGATACCTTCCTCAATATAGGGCTCAACGATGAGGTGACCCTGTTGCTTTCCCAGCAGCGCAATTATAGCTGGACGGCGTGGGATTCATATCGCCGCCTCATCCAAAGCTGGGGCATGGCGTATGGCATTCCCAGAGATATCTTTGACGAGGTGATGCTGCGCTATAAACAAAAGTATCAGGTGGAGCTGAAGACGCAGTTTTCTCCGGATGTGATGCAGCAGATGACGCAGGATTATAAGGAAGTATTGGCGATCTATGGCATCGAGCTGGAGCAAGATCCCTTCCGCCAGCTTTATCGGGCAATCTCACACGTTTTGGATAGCTGGAATGCCGATCTGGCAAAGGCTTACCGCCGCAAATTGCAGATCTCCGATGAATGGGGCACGGCGGTGATCATCCAAAAGATGGTGATGGGCAATATCTCGCTTGATTCCGGTTCCGGCGTGCTTTTCACCCATGCGCAATGGCATGAGGGGGCAGGCATTTGCCTGAATGGAGACTATACCATCTGCAGCCAGGGGGAAGACGTGGTGGCAGGATTGGTGCACACCCTGCCCATTTCCAGGGCACAGGCGTTGCATCAGGAACGCAGCGTGGACCTCTCTTTGGAAGAGCGTTTCCCCGGTGTGTACAACAGGCTGTTGCGCTTGGCAAATCAGCTGATCCGAGACCGCAATTTCCCGCATCAGGAGATAGAATTCACCTTTGAAGGTCCGGCGGAAGATCAGGTATTCCTCTTGCAGACGCGCAATCAGATCATCAGTAAGATGCCAGACTATATGGTATTGGCAGAGAGTGCTTTGGATACCCCCCGCCTGGGTAGTGGCATCGGCATTGGCAAAGGGGCACTACATGGGCTGATCGTGATCAATATCGAAGACATAGATGAATACAAGGGCCGTGGGCATCCGCTCATCTTGGTGCGGCCGGATACAGTGCCCGATGATATGGTATTGCTCTTTGAATGCCAAGGGCTGCTAACCTCCAGGGGCGGAGTGACCTCCCACGCTGCGGTGACAGCCACCCGGTTGGGATTGATTGGGATCGTGAATTGCTGGGACCTCGTGGTGGATGAGATCAATTCCCGCTGCCGCATCGGTGATATCCAGCTGAGTGCAGGCGATTCCATCACTATAGACGCCTCTACGGGAGCCATTTATGAGGGGCATTTGCCTCTGAAAACCATGCATGAAATTTACTAATAAATAAAAAAGACAAAGGAGAGAAAAATGGACCTCAGCCTCAGAAGCAAAAAACTGTTGGGCATCAATAGCCTGGGCAGAATCGGGAAGTTACTTCTTTGGAATCAGATCCACCTCAAACACTTTGATGGCATCGTGGTCAATTGTGGCCGCGAGATCGGCAAAAACTTGGATGACCTGATCCAAGTGATTGAGACGGATAGCAGTTATGGCTCCATTCACCGCTTTATGAACGGGATGGTTGGCCCCAAGGTTCCCATCAAAATCATCGATCCCTCAAAGCCACTCTTGGAAATCGATGGCATCCCCGTAAAAGTGCTAAGGGAAGCGCGTAACCCCAAGGATATCAATTGGTTGAATGAAGGCGTGAAGCTGGTGGTGGATTGCACAGGGCAATTTTTGGATCCATCCCTGACTTCGGATTCTGGCAAGCCCTGCGTACGCGGTCACCTGGATGCCGGAGCACTCAAGGTACTATGCAGCGCACCTTTCAAGATCAAGAGCGGTTCAGCCGCACCGGAAGACAGCAAAACCATGATTTATGGCATCAATCATCTGGAATATGATGCACGGCAGCACCACATCATTTCCGCAGCCTCCTGCACCACAACCGGTTTGGCACACATGATCAAACCCCTGTTGGATAATGCCGCCACCTCCAGGATCATGACCGCATCCATGAGCACCATCCATGCCTCCACAAACACACAATCCATCCTGGATAACGTTCCCAAGGCGGGTGCCTCAGACCTGCGCAAAAGCCGCAGTGTGTTCAATAATATCATCCTTTCCACCACCGGAGCTGCCAAGGCATTGGAGCTGGTGATGCCCCAGGTGAAAGATATCGGCTTTATGGCGGATAGCGTGCGCATACCCACCAATACGGTCTCCCTGATCAACCTCAACGTTACCTTCCATACGGAATTGGACGCCCTGGGAGAGCCCGTGGTGACCCGCAAGCTGATCAACGACCTCTATCAGCAGGCGGCAAATGGACCGCAAAAAGACCTGTTGATATTCAGCGAAAGGCAAAACGTGAGTGCGGATATGATTGGCAGCATGGCGTCTGTGACCATTGAAGCCCATGAAACCCACACCCGTACGGGGCTGATCGCCATTCCAGAGAAGTATCTGGCTGCACAGGGCTTGCCTGCAGATAAAAAGGTGGAAATGCCCGTGACGCATGCCAAGATCTTTGGCTGGTATGATAACGAACTGGGATCCTACGTGTATTCCCTGTCCAAACTGGCTATTCATATCGAGGAAAACAGCTTCTAAGATGTGTTAGAGATCTAATAACCCTGATACTTGAAGATACGGAGTAGCGAAACTCAAGGCGCTGCTCCGTATTGTTTTGTGGATACATATCTTTATAGGTTAAGCATTATTTAGGGGGGAATACATACTTTTACATGGCATTCCTTACAAATGTTTTGGCTTTTTTCTTTTCTTGCTTATACTATTGACAAATTCATTACACACTAAACATAGAAATGGAGAACAAAATGAAGAAACTTGCATTAATTAGCGTACTGGTGCTACTCGTATTTGGAGCAGCTTTTGCGGAATCCAGCTATGGATTGCGTGCAGGAGTAAACCTTTCCAGTCATAATGGGAAGAATGCTTCCGGAGGAACCAAGCTTGGCTTTCATGGCGGCTTTATGATGATGTATGAATTGCATCCCATGCTTACCTTGCAGCCTGAATTGCTTTACACCCAAAGAGGTGCCAAAAAGGATAGCGGCACAGTGACATGGAGCCTAACACAGCATTATGCTGAATTGCCCATCCTGCTCAAACTCAATTTGTCTGCAGGCGATATCCTGATTCAACCCTATGCTGGTCCCGAATTTCGCTATATGCTGTCTGGGAAAAGGACTGCCAAAGTAGCAGGGTCAGAGACCACATCTGATATTACGAATATGAATGATTTTGACTTTGGCGTGGGCTTGGGTGCCGATATAATATATAACAACTTCCTGTTTGGAGCCCGCTATAGCATGGGTATGAGCAATATCTATGAAAAGTCCGGTGGCAGCCAGCCTGAAATAAAGAACAATGCCATCATGATCAATCTGGGTGTTGTGTACTAAGATACAAGATTATTGATCTACAATAAAGCCATCCTTAGGGGTGGCTTTTTGCTTTATGGGGGATATTCAGTTATGCCGTTGCAGGATGGTCTTTAGCTTGCGAAAGAGGTTGAGCGGTTTGCCTGGGCGGGGAAACTCTTTGGGGCTAAGGCTATCCAATGCCGCCAAAGTGCGCTTGGCAATGCTACCATCCAGGTAGGGATTCACCTCTGCCATAGCCTCATTGCGGATGAGCTTTAGCTCTTCCGGATCATCCAGGCACCGGTTTATGGCAGCGCGCAGTTGGCTGGCATCCCGTATATCCAGTGCCTTATGGGGACGGGCGATGCTCTTGTAGGTGATTACCGGTTTATCCAGTGCATAAAACTCATAGACCACGCTGGAGGTATCCGAGATGAGCACATCGCTGGCATGCAGGCAGATGGTGATATCCTCCTGGGTGTGGATGCGTCCCTTTGCCGGATCGATGTCTTGGAAGGGTGCAATCAATTCCTGTGGCATCAGGAGGTGAAACTTAAAGAGCCAATACTCATCCTCTTTGATGATCCGGGGGATCACGGCTGCCAGTTCGCGGGCGGATTCCATGCTCCTGCTAAAGGTGGGAGCGTAGAGGATAACTCTTTTACCGGATGGTATTTGCAGGGTTTGTCTGGGATCATCTCCCTGCCAAGAGAGGATGCCATCGATTTTGAGCCAGCCGGTTTCTCTCACTTCAAAATAGGGATGCTTTTGCTGCATCGCCAGAAAGCGCTGGGTGACGTAGGGTCCAGAGGTGAAATAGGCATCAAAGAAATGTCGGATTCTGAAGTGCGCATCCTTTTCCACCCCCAGGCCATGGAATATCTGCACCTTCATGCCGGGGATGCGGTGATCCACGAAGTTGCCGGGCACCAATACATAGTCAGGCTGATATTCTTTCGCTTGGCTGAGGGAGGTGAAAACCCGCTGGCTGCGCATGGTTTGAGGCAGCCTTTCCCACACGCTTTGATTTACCAAGAGTGCGTAATCACGCTCCTCCCTGTCCATCAGGCGCATCAGAGGCTGGATGATGGCGATTGAATAATATTTGGAGATATAAAACAGGTATTTCACTTATCCCTTGCCGTCACGGATATCTCCCTTAATCTCTGTGGAAGAGATGTTTGGTGTGCGCTCCAGGTAGTGCACCTGGCAATATTCCTTTAGGAAGTCAAACTCTCCCTGCCAATCATCCCCAATCACGAAGAGATCCACGCCATGCTTGATCACATCGGATGCCTTTTGCTCCCAGGTCTCTTCCGGAATCACCTCATCCACATATTTGATAGCTCTCACGATCGCCGCGCGTTCTATATAGGGATACACGCAATGCTTGTTTTTGATGCGGTTAAATTCATCGGTGGAAACAGCCACAATGAGGTAATCACCCATCGCCTTTGCCCTCTCCAAGAGGCGCAGATGCCCATAATGAAAGAGATCGAAGGTGCCGTAGGTGATTACTCGCTTCATGGGGTTTCCCACAAGAGCCCATCTTCGCGGATGTGCAGCTGAGGAAAGCCGTCTTTGGCGGGCAGGGTGATCACATAGCCGAAAGAAGTGCTTTCCATCTTGGGTTTTAGCTTCTTGAGCGGGGATGGTAACTTCAGTTTGCACAAAGAGCGGGCATAGCTGCCGTGATCGTATTGATACTGCTTTTGCAGGTAATAAAGCTGGCGCAGGCTCTCTTTGCGATATTCGATGGCAGGGATGGAAAAGGAAACCTCCGTGCCAGCCGGCTGATGGGCAAAGAAGAGATAGCCCCAGCGCTCCGGATAGTGCATGGCGATCAGCCCCTGTGGGCTCCACACCCAGTTATATTCAGGCTTGCCGGCTATCTTTTGATACATCCCATCCACGATCTGGGTATCCCAGTGCACGCGGGAGAAATTGAGCCGCCACCAATCCCCATGCGGAGGAGGAGTAGGCTTGTGGGCACATTCTGCCAACACACTCATCGGTATCTTCATCTCCACTTGCCAGGCGGTATCAATATCCGAGGGATCGTTGAGGGTGCCTTCCAGGTGGATGCCATACTGGATGCCACGAATATCCCAGGCGTTGATAGCCACCTGCTGCCTATCTCGGTAAGGCTTGATGAGAAAGAGATCCCAGAGGGTACCCAAGGCATTGATCTCCAGCTCGTAATAATCGTGAGTATCGCCATCGGGATCGATGAACACCTCAAAATCGTTATCGTGAAAGATCACTGCATCCCGCTGGGTGAGGGTAGCCCAGATATGAGGCTCTTCCATGCGGGCAGCGATGTAGAGGTAATCGTCATCCCACAGGATTTTGGCGCGAGTGCTGTAAAAAGGCAGGGGCTTCAGCTCTCCTTCGATATCCACAAATTCCTCCGTCCATGGTGTTTTCTGCCAGTCATCTTCATCCAAAATGCCATCCATCACCAGCTCTCCAGTGGCTTTGCAGGCGGTATAAGAGAGAGGATTGAAGGGTAAGGCAGGCGTGGGGAATACATCCGCCACCAGCAGACATATTGCAAAAATAAGTATTGCTAACAGCAGGGTCTTTTTCATGGTAATGCTCCTAAATCGATACCGGAATAGGGCAACAGCGTGCGCAGCGTGGTGGTTGCCAAGCCAATGCAGCTATCTGCCGCTCCGTAATAGATATAGATGGGGGTATCCATTCCCAGGGGACCCTCCACCGGATTGATGGCAACGGTGGGGAAGACCACGTTGGGCACCTGTCCCATTGTTTCATAGTCTGCACGAGGCTCTAAGATGTTATAAACGCCGCGTGCCAAGAGTTTATGTGGCTCTGTGGCATCCAGCAGGGATACTCCCGCCTGGTAGATGCCTCCCCCGCCAAAGTGGGTGGCAACCCCGTGATAAATATGCAGCCAGCCCAGTTCTGTGAGCAAAGGTGGCGGTCCGCTGCCTATCAGCTCATCCCAAAAGTGCGACCGTCCCTGCATCACAATGCCCTGCTCCTCCCAAGCGCAAAGATCATCTGAGGCATAGGCAAGGATGCGTGTGCCAGAGCGCACTCCATCGGCTCCCAAATGGTCATTGGGACGGGAAAGCATCCAGTACCTGCCTTCTATCCTGTGGGGAAAGAGCACCCCATTGCGCTGCCCCTCATCACTTAACACTCCCAAATAAGAGAGGGTATCCAAATCCTCGCTTTCAAAGAGTACCACCCTACAGCCGGCTTCAGAGTCCACGGCACAGGTCACCAGATATCTGCCCTCGATATACACGATGCGGGGATCGTAAATATGGTAATAAGGATAGGGAAAGTCTTGCATTCCCCTGATCTCCACAGGCTTGGTAGCAATATCAAATTCTATCCCGTCCCGTGAGGTGGCTTTCACCAGATAGGTCTCTCTGCCCCTGTTTTGCACCCTCAAAAGCAGGATGATCTGCCCCTGATGATAGATGCCGCCGGGGTTGAAGACCGACGTGACATCAAAGAGGCGAGGATCAGTGCTGCTGATATCTTCCCTGGTGATAACGGGGGAATGGGGATGGCGTTTTACCACAGGCTTTCCACCTCTTTGATGCGTTGGGGCAGATCGTCTTCACATTGCCCGTTCCACCAGAGCTCTGCCATGGCAAACACACGCGGGAAGAGCATCTTCTTCACAGTGGCAAAATCAGGCATATACTCCGTCCACACATTCGCCTGCCCTCCCAGGAGCAATTCACCATCACCAAATTCATATTCCCGGGGCTTGATTGCCATCACCTTCTCAAGGGAGGTAACGCCATGCGCACCGGGGGTGGCGGGGTCTTCCTCTGCCCGCCAATCAAAGTAAAGCAGTTTGTTGGGCGAAATGATATAACGGTTGCCATTGGCAGCGGCTTTGCGGGCGGCGTCTTTGCCATCACCGCTCCAAACGTGCACTATGGGTTGTGTGCCCAGATTCCCATCCAAGATTTCATCCCAGCCCAGCAGCGTCTTGCCGGCATCCTCCAAGGTTTGTTGCAATTGTTGGATCAGCCAGCTTTGCAGCTCCTCCTCATCCTGCAAGCCTTCCTGGCGGATACGCTGTTGGCAGTGTGGACACTCCTTCCAGCGGTGTTTGGGCGCTTCATCCCCGCCAATATGCAGATAGGGTCCGGGGAAAAGCTCGGCAACCTCCAGAAGCAGCTCTTTCAAAAAGGATAAAGTGGCATCTTTGCCGGCACAGAGTATATCCTCGGAGATGCCCCACACGGTGAGGGGTTCAAACTCACGGGGGAAGCAAGCCAGATCCGGATAAGCGCTCAGGATTGCCATGGCGTGCCCGGGCAGGTCTATCTCCGGGATCACCGTGATGCCAAGGCTGCGGGCGTATTTCACCACCTCTTTGATTTCTTTTTTGGTATAAAAGCCGCCATAGATGCTGCCGTCATCTTCCTTGCGCCACGCCCCTTTGCGGGTGAGGAGGGGAAAGCGGGTGCTATTGATGCGCCAGCCCTGATCATCAGAGAGATGCCAGTGAAATCTGTTCAGTTTCAGCGCTGCCATCCAATCCAGATACTGACACACCTCTTTTACACCAAAGAAGTGACGGCTCACGTCCAGATGCAACCCCCGCCATTCATAGGCTGGGTTATCGCCAATGAATTGGGTTTCCAGCTTGCCTTGCTGGAAGGTCAAAGCACGATGGATCAGCTGTTTGAGGCTGGCAAAGGCATTGCGCAGGCCCTGCTCTCCATCGGTGGTGATCATGATTTCAGTGGCACTTACATTGATGATATAGGCACCATCCAGATGGTTCAGATTTACGTTTAAATCTATATCAATCAGCAAGATGCCATCTTTGGGCGGCAAAGTGGATGCGCCCAGATAGCCATGCAGCCAGTATTCAAACTGGGTCACAATGCGCTTGATGCGCGCACAATTCTTTCCAGCCACCCGAAACATAGGCGTGGAGGCTATTTGCAGATAGTTTTCCGATATTACCCTAAGGGTGGGTGTGGGTATCATGATTCCTCTCTTGAAAGGTGTAAGGTCTTGATCTCATAGGGTTTGAATTGCATGGTAATAATGCCGTCAGCACACACCACGCCTTCATCCAAGGGACGCTCTCGCAGGTCACAATAGCGTGGATTGGCAAAGCCCTCCGGCACGGTGTATTCTGCCTTGGCATTACCGCCCTGATATTCATAAAAGCGGATGATGATGCCTTCGCCTTTTTCCGCAGGCTTGATGGTCTCCAGCTTTACTGATGCCAAATCCGGCTTGAAATTGGGCAATGCCGGCAGGGTCTTGCCCGCAGGCAATTCCACCACCAGGGGAGGAGCGTTAAACAGGTGAGCATGGGGCAACACCCCGCCATCATTGGCATCATTTAAGTGTGGGTAAAATCCGTAACTGTAAGTATGCTGATGGATATCCGCCTGTGGGTCCACATCCGCAGGAGAGCGCAAGAGGTTGATATCCATTTCGTTATCCACCACGCGGTGTCCGTATTTGCAATCGTTCAAGAGCGCCGCCCCATGGTCACGCTGGGAGAGATCAATCCAGCGGTGGGCAGGCACCTCAAACTTGGCATTTTCAAAGCTATTGGAGGGCTTGGTGCTGCGTTTAAGCACTCCCATGGCTATCTCAAAACTTGCCTCCGCAGCGTGCACGGCGGGGAAAAAGTGCGCCCTCAGCATCTTGTGCCGCTCTTTCCAATCCACCTCATGATGGAATTTGATCCAGGGTGCGGCATCGGAAAGCTCCACCGTTTGGATGATGGTGGAACCACCAATCTTAATCTCAAAAGCCAGCCTTTGCAAATGGGCCCCCGCCCGCCAACAGCCATCCTCCAACAGCCTCACCGCGTGTGGCAGGCGTGCAGGTGCAGTGCGGTAAAAGTGGTTGATATCCCAGGCGCCCCAGTTGTTGGGCTCGTCTTCCCACAGCTTCAGGATATTGGATTCGGCTGCCAACACCTCGCTGCCGTCTTCCTTCAGGATCACGCTTGTGAGGGTACCCTGCGGGGAGAG
>Ga0172382_10000781_pt1 | contig 58920 bp, 51 predicted proteins | sample Leawel138RmetaG_FD_122245 | JGI IMG/M metagenome (GOLD analysis project Ga0172382, IMG submission 122245) | Leachate microbial communities from a municipal landfill in Southern Ontario, Canada - Leachate well 138R metaG | ecosystem: Engineered > Solid waste > Landfill > Unclassified | place...
CGAATTTCTCGTTGATCAGAGTAATATCTCCGGGCACTTCCTGCACCAGAATACCATGAACAGCACCTCACTCAACGGCTGTTTGAAGGGCTTTACCTTTCAAGAGAGCTGCCAGCACCCCTTCTTTTCCAAAAAGTTCAACAATGTTAAAATCACCCGGTCTTAATTCCCTTACAGCAGAATGTGCACGATAATACAATGTGTCTGAAGGGATCAAACCTTTTCCTGCATATGAAAAGTTAATTCTATTCATTTGGGAACCTTTTTTGTCTGTTGAGAAGCGACTCCCAACATTGTTGGTGTTAAACCAGATGATCCAAGAAGAATTAACATCTGAACTTTGCAGTTGATGATCGATTCTCATCATCTTGTTCTGGACCACGGCAGAGCGGGTGGGTAAAAAAACCAGGAGCCTGAGGTGCATCAAAGCTACGGACACGCGAACTATTTTGCGCCATTCTGTCAGCAATTAATAGCTGCAAATCGCCTTCTTCACCCTCACGTGGGCTGCTTTGGCTTAGAATGCGAATAAGCGTAGAAAGATGGTCAACGATGGCTTGCTTAAAATCGTCGTCAAGTTTACAGGTTTTCATCGGTTATTAAATTTCTTTATTGATAAACCGTAAAGCATTTTCGCCAAGGATCATTCTTTTATGCGCTTCAGGTGCATCCATCAAATCAATCCGACGCAAATAAGCGGTAGTAATTGACGCAGGCCCGCACCCTCCATCACTGCCAAAGAGCAACTTCTCAGGCCCCAGGGCATCATATAGTGATTGAATGCCCCATTGCGTTGGACCGCTGAGGCAAATGTAAAGGTTTGGTAGCTCCTTTGCAGCATCGATGAAATCCGGCCATAACTCTCTTAATCCACCATGGGCACTTAATACCCGCAATTTGGGATACTTTCGAGCATAATAAGCGACCTGGATTGCAGAACAATATTCTGGAGAACCATCGTGTGTTGTAACGGGAACATCAAGGTCAATCGCTTCCTCGGCTATGATATCAAAACCCGGGTTAGCCATCGAAACCCCCTGACAAATTGGGACAAATTTTAATCCGTACAGACCTAAATCCTCAATTGCATACCGAATTTCTTCACGAAGTTTCTTTTCTTCAAGGGCTGGTGAGACTGTTCCCCAAGCATAAATTCGATCAGGGTATTGACGGTTAAGTTTAGCTAACGCTTCATTTTCAGCCCGGCATAATGAATTAAGCCGGAAAGAATGAGAGGCAAAAGCAAAACATGCTTGCACACCAAGTGCTTTATAATCATTTAAATATTGATCTTCCGATGTCGTCTGGACACCGTAAATATTATTATTTTCTACGAAGCCTTGAATATCAAGGCCAATGTGGGTGTGAGCATCAATAATCATGATATAAACCTTCCGCGATAAGCTTCCCTAATATTCTCTGACAATACCTTAGCCTGATCTTCTGCTTCGGTAAATACATCACACAGGGTTTCGATTTCGATTTTGGGGATATATTCAGGCGCGCTGCTGCCAAAGACGATTCGGTGGGTCAACCCATGAATTTTAAACATATTAAAATTAGCTGGGCCATTACGAGATGTTTCCAGCCAGACATTATCCAGGAACCCCTTAGCAAAAACGACATCTTCACTGTAATCGCTTGAACCGGAGTGTCCCATAATGAAATTTAGCTTAGGAAACCGCCTTGCCAGTTCGATAACGTGGAGTGGTTCTGCCAACCCGGCAGTTCCTGTATGCGCATAGACCGGGGCTTGATATTTTTCAGCAACATTGAGCAATGGGTCAACGATATGATCCGATAATCTGAACCCCTGATAAGGTGCATGAAGCATTAAGCCCGATAAGCCTTCAGAAAAAGCTCGCTCTAATTCTTTAACGGCTTTTTCACCATACCAGGGGTTCGCCACTGCCCGTCCTATCAAACGATCGGGGTGAGTTTTAATCGCATTAATGACCAAATCATTGCCTTCTGTGTTGTTTACGGCTATGTAATGGTCGACAGGGCTAACAACTGCCATACTAACATCGGCATCGTCCATGCGATGCAATAAATCATCAACAGAAAGTTGAAGATGTTTGCCTTTGCCAATAAAAACATGTGCATCTATTTTCATAAAGTATTAATTCTTTCTTAAAATATTTGTGGCTATCCTGTTTAGAAAAACTCGGAGGCCCAATTACAAAATGTACATGAAGGGCGATCACAAAACAGTCGCCGTTGATCTTCTTTGAGAAAATCCACCACTGCCTGGATTAATGATTGGGCGTTCATTACCCGACAATTGGCAGAACCAATCTGGATTGAGTGAATCAAGTTATGTTCTTCAATGAACGGTGTGATTTTTTCGAAACCACTACTACAACCTGGAATACCAACCAATTTGACCCAGCGCTTTTCCTCACCCAATAGTTTAACCCAGCGTCCTTCTGGCACGTCGGGCCTGGGCTTACCCCAAAAGGGCAAATTGGCGTAGGCTTCGCCGGTATGTATTATTGTGTTGGCTTTCTGGTTAACTCCCAATAAAAGCAACTTTCCATTTGCTTTTGCTAATTTATCGAAAGGACTGCCGATGCCAACCGGCGTGTTATACATTTGATTTTTAGTGAGTACTTCAGAAAGCGCGCCTACCACCACGACGGGATGGCTTGGCTGAGCACTTATTTTGGCACCTGGCCTGGTGATCAATGCCGCTGGTAAAGCGCCTGTCACTGGAGGTGGCAACATGCTCAGATCAAATATTTCATTACTATCTTTATAGTTGACAAAATAAGGTGCTAATAAGGTGCCTTCCTCTCCGATCACTCTCAAAAGCACGTCGATAAGGGTTTTTACCCCACCTTCAATATAACCAAAACTTGATAATGCCATATGAACCACAAGATGATCGCCAGGTAAAATACCCAGTTTCAAAAAACCCTGCAACAGATCGTCACAGGTCACATGAGATCTACGCTGTTCCATCTCATTGAAATCTTGCTCGGGTCTCATCAGGAATCAATTACTTTTGATGGTTGTCTATTAATCGCGACCACAGTGCCACTGCTTGTTGGAACAATAATCAAATGTTGATTCACTGCCGGTTTTGCGTGTACTGCTGAACCCAGAAAGAATTGTCGAATAACTTTGCCGTCGGATAGTTTCAGTTCATAGACAACTCCATCTGCAGCACCTGTATATACTTTGTCTGCATAAACAGAAGGAGCGCTTGCAATCCCTGGCATATTGCGACGGTTCCCCGACACACATTGAAGCGATGGGCCACTTCTAAACGTCCATTGCTCTTCACCTGTGTGAATATCAACGGCTATTAAGCGACCAGTGACGGTATCACTCAGGAGGATTAACTCGTCAGCGATAACCGGGTGAGTGTAATTATGAGAGCTAATTAAATTCCGCCAAATGATTCTTCCTGTTCTGGCGTTTATTGCGATTAGCCCGCCATACGAAAAACCTGAGCGACCTTCTTCTGTTGTCTTTGGGGCCTCAGTTCCTTTAATATTAAAAGCTACGCAGATTAATTTTTCTTCCGATGGATCCAAAGCTAAGCCGCCGCTCAACCGTTCAAACCAATCACGATCATCAGTTTCCCACAGCACTTCACCATTCTTACGGTTGAAACAGGTTACACCTTTACCAAGTACGGCTGGTACAAATACACAAGTGGCTGAAGCCAGGGGTTTCCCGCGCGACCCTATCCAATCATGGTGTTTAAAAGCGGTTTTCCAGACATTTACGCCATCCTTCACCTGAATAGCCACAACATGCTCGGTCGTCCGTAAGAAAACCAATTCATCACTTACTGAGAACCCATCCATTGCCCATCGGTTAACGTTAGAGTCAACCGCCACAGTCCATACAGGCATTCCATCTTCCAGGTTGAAGGCGTGCAGGGTGCCATCTACTGTCATTGCCAATACTTTTTCGAAAGACACCACAGGTGTACTGAACACAGCTCCCTTTATGCATGATTTCCAAACGCATTGACCAGAATCAGCAGATATGCATATCAATGTGCTGTATTGAATATCCTCGTGAACATAAGCCAAATAAACCCGCCTGTCAACCAATACCGGTGAGCTTAAGAAGTGGTGCCCACCAGTTTCAAACACCCACGCAGTATGGTCTGAGGTTTTTACCCTACTTTTATCCGAATCATCCTTATGGCCCAGAAAATAATGAGGGGCTGGTTTTTCATCTAATGCTTTAAATCGAATTTCTAAATCATGCCCGGTTAAGGAGCATTGAAAATAACCGCGTGGAAAACCACCATACCCTGCAACAGAAATGGGTGGCACTGAGGCAAATAAAGTACCATTCTGCTGCCAAACCTTCAATAGATGCCAGTGACCCATGAATACTGCCAATGGATTAAGCCCAAGACTTGCAGGCCAATCCCGAGTGGTTGGCATATGCTGAAACATAAGCAGGGGTTTGTCATCAGGAAGGTTTTGTATTTCTTCTGCTAACCACTTTTCTTGTTTCTGCCATTGTTCAGGTTTTAAATAATCAAACTCTCCAGGCGTATTAAAATCAAGGGGTGGGATTGTACACATTGCTCTGGCATGACCAGCATCAAACGCATACCATGGGTTACCAAGTACTTTGCGGTAATTTGCTGTAGAATCAGCAGCACCAGAAAACAACAATTCATTACCATCATGACCGCCAAACACACTATAAACTGGTACTGATGATGTCTCTATTGCAGATTTATACCAATTTAATTCTTGAAGGCTGCCAGACCAGGTTAGATCTCCGCCGATAACGATAAATTCAGCACCCCTGATCCTGCCCAGGTCCTCGATTAACCAATCCCTGGTATGGAGTGAACCCACATGAGGATCAGCAGCGAAAGCAAACGTTATTTGTTGTTTCATATCCTAATACGTCCTGCCTTCTATTCGATGACAGGTCTGTTATTTGCCGGAATGTGTAAATGTGGCGCTTTGATCGATTACATGGCTATGCCTGAGTAACAGTCGCTCTCTAGTTAACACCAACCTCTGCTAACCAGAACCGCTGTGGATATTCCAGGCTACCACCGTTTAAAGGTTGGACAATGCGTATCGAGTCGGTTTCGATGGGTGAAAATGATATAAGATCCATCGCTCTTTCATTGTCTGCAAGGTGCTCAGCAATTGTCTGCCATTCTTCATTATGTTTTGACTGAATCAGAATATGTCTGGAATTAAAATATTTACCCCAGCATTTTGCCCATAGCAAATGGACATGACTGATTTTCCTTGGTGATTCCCAAACCAACTCCACCCAGTGTGGAACGGGGGTCTCAGCAGATGCCCAATGGCTGGCTGCATTCATATCATTTAGTACTGGCGTTTGGTGTGAATATGGCCAGCTTATACTAATCGGTCCAATTATTTGAGGTCGATGACGCAGGTCTTCTCCCTGCCACCATAGCATTGGAGGTGTTTTATCATCAACACAATGGAGAATCTGAGTGGGACCTTCACTATCGCTTATATGGTTATTCCTCCAGAAAATACAGACATGCGTATAATAAACCGGAAGTTTTAACTGGTAGAAATCGTCACTGCTGCGTAGTTTATAAGCAAAGGGTCCCTCACATGGCTGCAAATCCGCCAGCCGATCATTTATTAATAATTCATGAATTTCACAAGCGTTCAATGGCTGGCCATCCTTTTCATAATGGATATCAAAATCCACATCGATCACAGCCCATTTACCAAGGTCATCCAACCAGACCTCATTTAAAACATGTTCATCACAAGGAGCTTCATCTTTAGTCTCTTTGCCATAGCCCCGCCCGTTTAGGGGAGCATCGCATATGCCCCTGTGTAAATTGATCAGTCGTGCAGGAATGCCAAGAGCCATACACAATTGCATATACACTACAGAGTAATGGACACAGTAAAAATATTCGATGTGTTTGGTTACTTTATCAAGAATATATTCAGCATTCCAGGGGGGCGAGAAGATTGGTTGGTCGTGATCCCAAAGAGATTTAACCCAATCTCGTAGAAGAACCGCCCTTTCAAGGTCTGTCTCGCCTGATTTTACGATATCGTCTAACCTGTATTTTTCACGTAAGTTGACCAATGTGGGATGAGTGAAGTCCTCCCATAAAAAAGGTGTTCCAGGAGGATCAGCATGCCCATTGTCGAGTTTTGTTTCAGTTATTTTGCCGTCATAAAACAAAATCTCTAAATTTGTTATGCGGCCTTGCTTTCCAGCCTTGTTAATACTTTGTACTTCAAAACGATTAATACCTTCATGAATAGCCCAGCAGAGCGCTGTATCCGGGCCTGATTGCCAACTTTGACCGTCAAACCTCCAGGAAAAATGGTCGAAACCAGGGGTATGCGTAGCCATTCGTAATTGCACCTGTCCTTCACCAGCCTGTTTGACGGTAACTTCAACCTGGTTCAATATTGGATAAAGCAAAGCCAGATCAGGGGTGTTGATCGTGCCATAAAAGCTATCTACAAAAACCCTGGCTTCACGAGATAAATTTATCAATTCATCTGAGTCAAAATTCGACCGGGGTATTTTTCCCCATTCCGGTGCATGGCTCTTGAGTGTTTCTGGTACCAGGTCATACCAGCGCTTATACGGATCACTGCCTTGAAAAATGGGTTTCATTAATTTATACCTCGTGTTGGTTAATAATTATTTATTGATATTGATTAACTGCTTCCTGGATTACCCTTTGATTGCACCAACGGTCAATCCCTCGGTAATACGGTCTTTCATCAGGAAATAAATCACCAGGATAGGAGCAAGGAATATTAACATACCTGCAAACAATCGGGGATGATCTGCCGCATAGGTGGAACTTACAGAAAGCAATTGGATTCCAAGGGCTAAAGGATATTTATCGGGATTGCGCAAATATATGAGGGGTGAAAAGAAGTCATTCCAGATGTTGATGAAAGAGAAAATCCCAATGGTGATCACACCTGGTTTGGCTAACGGGAACATGATTTTCCAGAAAATCTGCCAGGCATTAGCGCCATCCATCAAAGCGGCTTCCTCAAGCTCTTTTGGCAGTGTTTCGAAAAATGTAAACAACAAGAAACAATTGAAAGGTAATGAACCAAACCAGTATCCTAAAAACAACACAAGGTAAGTGTCGATTAATCTCAGGGTCCGCATCCACATGTAGGAAGGCAATAATGATACCCAACCGGGCCACATCATTAAAAACAAGAAAAACAGGTAGATCGGCTTAGCCATTTTGAATTCTACACGGGACAAAACATAAGATATCATTGCTGCGAGCAATATCGCGCCTAACGTCCCCACAACACTGTAGAAAACACTGTTTAAGAAATACTGCCCCACCCTCATTTGGGTCCAGGCTAGAAAATAGTTTTTAATATAAGGTGGTATCTGGATTGCGAAAGCACCGCGTGTGAAAAAATCTTGATTAGTTCTTAAAGATACTGTTAATGCCCACAATATTGCCAACAATGCAGACAGGCAGAAAGGGCCGACAATCAACCATGCCGGTAAACTTCGTAAAAAGTTCTTTATCTTATTAAGATTGAACTTGCTTTTCTTTTCTGAGGAAATTAATGGACTCATATTACTTACCTTCTTTAGTATTGAATAACTTCACGTTTGGTCAGACGCCTTGATAACAGGGTAAAAACAAGTACGATTACCATCATGACAGTACCCAGCGCTGTCGCATAACCAAATTGGTAATCTCTAAAGCCTTTGCTGTAGATATAGGTAGCCATTACTTGCGTGGTTGGTCCAGGGAAACCGCCAGTAATCACATAAATGAAATTAAAGCTTTGCAGTGCATTTATGATTAATAACAGTAGAACAGTCTGAATTGTTGGGTAAAGCAGGGGGAAGGTCACATAACGAAATAACGATAAACCTTCGGCGCCATCGATGCGAGCTGCGTCATAAAGATCTTGAGGAATTCTCGATAAACCAGCCAAAAATATCAATGTATAAAAACCCAATGCAGACCATAAGGTGATCAGAATGACAACGTACCGTGCAGTGGACGGATTGCCCACAAGGTGCAGTGTCCGTAAATTAAACGTCGCCCTTAAAATTTCTCTTAAATCAAGTGCATCAAGTGCAAAACCAAAAATCCCGACAGTTGGATCTAAAATAAAAACCCACAATAATGAAACAATCACAGTTGGAAGGATGGATGGTAAATAAACAAATGTCTTTAATACAGTCTGCCCCTTTTTTGTCATCGTAATCAAGAAAGCGAAGACCAACGATAGCGGCAATATGGTGACGATCATACCAAATGCGATGATAAAGGTATTCTTAATCGATTCCAACCAGCGAACATCAGAAGCCATCCGTTGGTAATTTTCTATTCCAGTAAAGACTGCTGTAGCTGGATTAATGCCATCATAAGAAGTCAATGCCCAGTAAAACGAGGAGACCATTGGGTAAATATTTAATACTCCCCAAACAATCAACGGTGGTACAAGAAATATCCAAATCAATTTTCTAAGTTCTTTTTGAAGCATAACAAGTCCTTCTAAAAAGTTTGGGCGGGGATGGATGAGAACTATCCCCGCCCTGAACTGAACTAATTATTATTCGTCAATTCGGCTAAAAACATCTGCCCAATCTTCTGCCATACGTTGTGCAAAACCTTCAGCAGTCATCAAGCCGGATGCAAAGCTTTCAATATTCTCCCAATAAGCTGACTGAGCTTCAGGAGCAACTCTTCCAACACCCCCGACTGCCGGGAACCAGAGTTGCTGAACTGCCAGTAAATCCCCAATTCCGGGGACACCACTAGGGCCTTGGCCACCGATGACAGTCGTCTGGAAATCAAGGTAATCACCTGATGTAATTTCTTCCATGACCTCGGCTGAGGTTAGCAGTTTAGCGTAGCGAACAGTACAATCTAAGGTATGTTCATCCTGTGCTCCGTAGACTGTCCAAGCATTCAGAAAACCAAATGCAGACTCATAAGGTGAAACATCTTCATAACCATCGACGGCTGGGAAATACGCAACTGACATTTCAAACCCTTCAGGAATTGAATCTGCCATCTCACCGACCAGCCATGTTCCCACAAATAAGTGGGCTGATCGATCTGTAAAGAAGGCGACCTGTTCTGCTGTGAAATCGCCACCTACAAAACCATCGGATGTATACCCGCTGACAATCAGATCATCAAGCATTTCTGCTGCCACAACAACTTCTGGGGTATTATCCCAGCGAATCTCAGGATCAAGGTTTTGATAAAGGGCAACGAATTTTTCAATTCCTAACAGCCGGAAGAGGATCATGTCATACCAATATCCAATGTAAGCAGAGAAACCACCGCCACCCACACACGCAATGTTGTTTTGTGATAACACATCACAATTAGCTAAGAATTCACTCCATGTGGTTGGAACGGTCAGGCCTAAATCGCTATAAACGTTTTGGTTTATCCATAAGACTATTTGGGTTTGCTGATAAGGAATCGTGCCAACACGACCGCCTTCGGTGACCATAAAGGTTTGTGATCCTTCAGTGAAGGTTTCGAGCCAAGTGACATCCTCTTGACCATAAGCTGGTCCAGCCATCGCATCAGCTAAATCATAAAACATGCCTGATTCCCATAGTAACTGGATTTCAGCAGCGGTTGCTTCACTGCCAATCCCACCACCAGCCATAGAAACGGGATCCCCTTCCTGAGCGCGAAGCCTGAGCGCATCAGCGCCGGCTACTCCAGGGTATTCTGAATATAAAAACTGGCAATCTGGATTCTCAGCTTCAAACCGGAAGCCAAGCATTCGATACATTCTGCCCCATACTGAATCAGATGGATAGAAACCACCGAACTCAACAACGGCTTTATCGACCGGATCTGCCCCAACAGGAACTTCAACTTCTTTTATAACCTCTACTTCGACGGTTTCAACAACAGTTTCAACTACCGTTTCCACTATTTTCTCAGGTTCAGGGGCTGCTGTCACACATGCAGATAGCAGCAAGCCAGCAACAACCATTAGGCCTAAAACTTTCATCATATTCCGATACATCTTATTCTCCTATATCTTTTTAAATGACTATGACCAATTAATTTTATGATGTTTTTTTTATGGCTTATATTTCTTCTCCTTCCACTGTTAACCTATTAGCTGATTAAACCTCATCCTTTAAAAACCTTGCTTCTTCTGCCCAGAACAAATAACGGAGCAAGTAGCGCCAGGAATAAGCTAAACCAGTACCATTCACCTGTTTGGTTTTAAGGCAGGCTTGCACATTTCTGAGTGCAAGTTCCAAATAGGTCAAATCTTCCGTATGTTTCCATAAATAACCCAAGCTTTCCAAGACAACTGTAGATGTGTAATTCCACCGGTAACCTGGGGCATCAATGTAAAGGAAATTTCCTTCGGGGAAAGTGCTTTCTTTGAGTTTTTTGCCAGCCTCGATAGCTGAATTCAGGTAACGCTCATCTCCGGTGATTGCATGAGCTCTGCACAGCCCATTCATGCCGATGCCAGTTTGCAAGGGCACTTTTGTGGCTTTATACCAGCCAATCTTCATGTCCCAACCGCCGTCATTATGTTGTGTATCCACAACAATATCAGCCAGCTTTATCAGCGCGTCCATCCAGCACTGCTCACCGGTAACCTCGTACAGCCCGGCAAAAGCAATAATTGGCCATGCACTATCTCGAACACCATGCCATGCCACCTTGTAGGGAGGAATTGCCCATCCGGCCTCAATCATCCGCAACAGGCAGTTGCCGATGCTTTTTGCTCTAGCCAAAGCAGTAGGATGCCCCGTTAGCAGATAATATGCCAGCAAACCTTCCGTCCACATGTGTGATGTTGCGATAGTAAAACCGGGCATTCCCTCGCAATTTTGCTGAATGTGGTTAATACCATGAATCCGGACACCGCCGGTTTCAAGCGGGTTGCCAGAGCTATGATGCACAAAGTCAATGTCCATCATGTGGAAAACAGTGGCATTTAAAGCGTCAAAGTATTCTTGCTCCCCTGTGCGCAAGAATTGCAGGGCTAATGATAGCGGCAAGTCATATTCATTATTTGATTGATAACCCGCCCTCTGCCCGACCAGACCCTGATCACTGTCGCCATAATTAAAGAAGCCCGTTCCCAGGCTACTTGATATAAAATAATTAAATTGATCACGTAATCGGATATTTATTTCCGGATATTTTTTGGGTCGATAGTCAAATACCGGGCCAAACAAATTAATCGGGTCATTTTCAAATGCTATCGAAGGACACAGGTCAATTTCATAGCTTGTTGCAAATTTGTTGACCTCTGCCTTGCTGCCAGAATCATTGTGAAATAATACCATCATGCGATGGGTTCGCGCCATCCCCTGCGGCAGGTGAAGCATAGATGAGCGTGATGGCCACAATTGCACGTCAATTTTTTCTGTGTCATACGAGATCGCTTTAGGAGCCATCAAAGTTAGGTTTTTTACACAGATCGTCACGCCATGCGTCTTATCGCTGATATCCATCCATCCATGAGCGACACGCCTGAGCATTTCTCCTGGTTGGTCAAACTCAAACAAGTTACCATCAAAATCATAAATCTTTGTTCCAGTAAAGAACGAGGATGAGGCTGGTTCATCCGCATGGATGAGGAACGGCTGATCACTCTCGAATTTTTGTTGAAAGGCGCCAACAAGTCCTGTGGTGTTTTCAGAGAAGTTAGGAGAAATTGAAAAGGACACCTGTTGTAGGGCTGTATGATCATCATCATGATCATTAATAAAGGTATATTCAAGCTCGCACCAGTTCAAACCTGCGTAAAAGGTTAATCTTGCTTCATATGCAAATAAACGCGTTCCCTCTTGACTACGATGATCGCCGGAAACAAATAGAACAGCACGCAATGGCCCTGTTTCTTCCCATATAGAGTGGCTAACCTGACCCAGCATTGAACTGTAATGGATGCCCTGAGAATCGATTATGTTAAATCCCCAACAGCCATTTTCCGAGACAATGGTCCGGTTTCCGCGCTTAACCTGGTTAAAAACTCTAAAACCCGATCGCAAATCAATATTAACAACGATATTCCCGGTATCTATTTCAAATAAACCATTATTCTCGACTATTTTTATTGGATTATCATGTATCAGAAGAGCAGGCTTATCATTATTTACCAGGGTGTACGTATCAACGCTTTGAGCTGGTAAGTCAACTTGAAAGAAAGCTTGTAACCACTTTATTGATCTGTCAGGCCAATAAGAAAGTATTTTTGTCTGTACAGGGATATGTTGACCGGAATTGTTTATAAGTCCCAAACAATCCGCGGTGTTCAATTCACCCATTTTAAAAGGTATGCCGCGAGTAACAGGCCAATTATGCCTGCTAATTCCTGATGGTTCTTCTATAATAAGTTTCATAATATTTTTTCACAAATGGGTTAAGAATTTTATTCCCGGGGAGGTTGATCAAAATAGGATTGATCAACATGGTAAGGAAACATTGCAAGCGAAGCATCTTTCTGCCATATCAGATCTGTTTCACAATAAGCCAAGCTTCCGTGACCAGGAGGGGATAATTCAGGGTGAGCAAGAAAATCTGCTCTTGACCAAATGGACCTTTTCTTAGCAAAGCGCCCATTAAGGTAAATATCCATAAACTCCTCAATTGCTGGATTTTTTCTCTGGTAATCAAATCCTTTACCAAACCGCACAAATGGCTGCCAGTCGTTATAAGTCTTAAGTGCAGAGACAGTCATTGGCTCATTATTTTGGTAAAATATTGTGTCGAGATTGGGATCTACAAATATCCATTTATTTAAATTAGGGATCCAGGTCTCTGCAGCGAAATGTCCATTAAAACCGTTCAGTTCTTCGGTAAAAACCGCAGGCCGGGATTTGATACCTAAACTCTGACAAGCCGTGATATAAACGATTGCGTAATGAACACACATCACTATGGGCAACTGACCATTTTGTCCTTTTTGGGTTTTACCCCAAGCAAGAATTGTTTCAGCATCCCACGGTGTGTACAGTGATGCTAATGCAGATGAACGATATTCAAATGAAGAAGCCACCCAGGTAGACAGCCTGTGCACTTTAGTCATCAAAGAATCTGAAGATTTGATCTCTTCTGGAATCAGGTCCCGTATAAATGCTAAGCGGGGATGGTCAGGTGGTTCCCAAGCAAATGGCGGTGGTTCAGGGTCCTGTCCATCATCAATTCGAATCCGCAGCACATATTCTCCCGCTTGTTGATTGGTTCTGCCCTTATTTCGCCAAGTTTTTGTTTCGCCCGCATCCAAGCTTAGATAACTTTCTTGCGATCCATCAATCGATTGATCAAGGGCAATCGTCCAGGCATTCATTCCGCTACCATCACTCCAGACCTGAAATGAATTTCTCCCGGCAAGTAAATCTGATTCCGGGATATTTACCTTATACCAGCGGAATGCCGGCACAGTGCCCTCTGGCTTTATTTCAAGTGTCAGCTGTCCATTAACCAATATTTTTAAAGGAGGCACACCCATGTTGTGAGGGCGAGCAAGAATAAATAGCTCTGCAGGAGTATTTGTTACAGGTAGTTTGATGGATTTAAATGCCCGCCTGAAATAATTTATCTCCTCACAATTATTAGGCGACACAAATCCTTGTTCAGAGTAATAGAGGGTACTCATCGGCCAATCTCCTGTTAGATAGAATCAACAATTGGGTAAGCTTTATGCTGTGGAAATCCAGACATTATCGAAAGCTCATAGCCAGTTTTCTTAACCTGAGTAATTAGAGAGGGAAAACGATCAAGGGATAATCGGGATGATGGCCCGGTAATACCAATACCAGCAATCAATTTTTCTGTGTAATCAAAAATAGGGACTGCAATACAGCGAACTCCGAGAAAACGCTCCTCATCATCTACAGAAAAATAATTGTCTCTTATCGATTCCAGCTGGTTCTTTAACATCATCGCGCTGGATATCGTATTGTGTGTAAATCTTTCATAAGTATAGTTAGCAAGGATTTCTTCCTGAATGTCTTTAGGCTGAAAAGCCAATATGACTTTTCCAAGTGCCGTTGCATGATAGATAAAGGACTCACCAATTTCATTGGTGACCGCCAAAGGCGATAGGCTCGTTTTGTGATCAATACAAATTGCAGTCTTATCGGAAAAAATTGCTAAATTCGAGCTTTCCCCTGTTTCATCAACTAATTTGCGGATATACGACTTGCTGGTCACTCGGATTTGTATGGTGTCTATCGCTCGTCGGCTAAGTTCTATAACTTTAAGACCAACAGTATATTTTTTCGATACAGGATCTTGAACAACGAACCCACGATTTAACAAAGTCCCCAATAAACGATAAACCGTGCTGGGATCAACATCTAATAACTGAGCTAACTCAGGTAATCCCATATGATCCTGAGAACGGCTGAGAAACTCCATGATGATCAAACCACGATCCAGAGACTGGATGACATTGCGACTGTAGTGTTTATTTTCTTCGTTCATTTGATTCACTTTGTCAACCCATTATTCCTGATTTTAATCCCATTATGCAATACTATTGCACAGTTGTCAAGGTAAATAATAACATAGATTATCCAAGAATGATGACTTTTCAATCCAATTATAACACTTAAATCTTGACATTAGCTGGTATACTTGCTATTAACAGCTTTAAACTGACTAAATTTATGGTTTATTTTGTGTTGACGCCAAGAACAGTCTGTGTTACAATGTTGTTATTGCGCATTAAGAAATCTAATTGCATTATATGCAGGAGGTTAATATGAGTAAATATCGAGTTGGTATCATCGGTGCGGGAATCATGGGAGATATTCACGCCAAAGTTTATCGGTTAAACCCACTGACGGAATTAGTTGCCATAGCAGATATTAATAAAAATAAGGCACAGGCTTTTGCTGAGAAGTTTGAGATACCATCTGTTTATGATCAATTTGATCAGATGTTTGATGAATGCGATTTAGATATCGTCTCGGTATGCACGCCCGATTTTGCCCATGCACAGCCCACAATAGCTGCAGCCAATAAAAAAATCAATGTTTTGGTAGAAAAGCCCCTGGCAACAAATGTTCAGGATGCGCTGGAAATCATCAAGGCGGCAAAAGATAATGAAGTCAAAGTCATGGCGCAGTTCAGCCATCGCTGGGTTCCGGCTTACCGGCAAGCAAAAGACCTGATCAATCGTCCTGAAGCGGGCGGACCTGTATTGGCATATACACGTAAAAACGACATAATTTCAGTTCCTACTGAGATGATCGTCGGTTGGGTCAACCAGACTACCCCGTCATGGTTCCTCTCATCCCACGATATCGACCTGGTGTGCTGGTATTTTGGTGTTGAACCTGTGGAAGTTTACGCAAATGCAGTTTTCAAAGTTTTAAAAGCAAGAGGACTCAATACTCCAGATGCCATTCAGGCGCAGGTCAAATTTGCTGACGGTTCACTGGCGACCTTTGAAGCCTGTTGGATCTATCCCAACACCTTTCCCACGATGGTTGATTCATGGGTACAGATTGTGTGCGAAAATCAGGTCATCCATTTGGATCGAAAGTATGAACAGATCGAAGTTGCTACCCCAAGCAAATATGACTACCCCCGCAACCTTCTGGCGTATAATTTTGAAAACGACGAAGTGCATGGTGCCGTCCCCTTGTCGATAAACCACTTTATCCGCTGTGTGGATGAGAACCTTGAGCCGGTGGTCACACTGGAAAGCTCTCTTACCGTCACCCGTATTCTTGACGCCATACAAAAATCGATTGAGACAAACTCCAGGATTTACTTAAGTTAAGCCTTGAATTATTAACATGAAACTATTTGATTCCTCTGTTTACTTGGGCCCCTGGCCAGGCAATGCTGAGACATTTTCTGATGTCAATTCATTGGTTAACAGATTAGGACAGCTCAACATCCATGCTGCACTGGTAAATCATACTTTAGCCTGGCAGCACAATCCCTATTATGGGAACAACTTACTTATGGATGAAATTCGAGAGCACCCGCAACTCGAAGCCTGTTGGGGATTAACCCCGGGTCCGGCTCTTGAAGTGTATGGCGGTTTGCCAGGCTTGAATAAAGCCCTTATCGAAAACAAAATTCGCGCAATCCGGTTATTCCCCAAGGATCATGTCGTCTCTTTGGATCAATGGATGACTGGTGGTTTCTTTGATTTACTTAACAAGCTCAACACAATTGTGTTTTTAGATGTAGATCAAGTTTTTGTGCAGGTTGGCACATATGATTACGACGCCAATCGATTTTCTGCAGTTAAAGAGATTTGCCAATCTTATCCAAACATTTCTTTGGTGATCAACCGAACTGGTTACAGACCTTATCAAAGCCTGATTCAATTGATGCAACAGTGCGATAACCTTTACCTTGATCTTTCCTTCTTAGCAACACACCAGGGTGTGGAAGACATTGTTCAGAGGTTCGGCTCAGCGAGATTGCTCTTTGGAACGAGTATGCCTTTTATTGAAGCTGGTGGTGCCATCGCCAGGCTCATCTATGCTGGCATCCCAGAAGAAGCAAAGCGAGAGATTGCCAGCTCCAACTTGGAAAAATTGCTCCAAAATACCAAGACTTCTCAGCACAATCAAAACCGAAATTTTGAAGCGGTTGCGCCTGAAGTAAGCCAAATGCCAAAGCATTCCTATGATGTGATTGATGCACACGGTCACATGGGGCCATATTTTAAATTTCATATCCCCCAAAACGATTCGGAGGGTATGGTACGAGCAATGGATTCTGCTGGCGTTGAAATCGCCTGTATCTCATCACATCTTGCGATATCAGGTGACTGGAAGCGAGGCAACCTTGAGACCCTGGCTGCTATCAGGAAACATCCATCCAGGCTTAAAGGGCACGTGGTCATCAACCCCAATCACCCACAGGATATCAAGCCCGAGTTAAAACGGTATATCCTCGATGAAGGCTTCATTGCCATTAAAATCACCCCGGATACACATCTAAAGTCCATTCTCGATCGAGATTATGAGCCCATGTGGGAATTTGCTGCCGCTCACAAGATAATGGTGTTGTCACATACCTACCACGGTTCTCCATACGATGACCCCCAGCTGTTTGCTGAAATCGCAGAACGGCATCCAGAAGTCAATGTGCTGATCGTGCATAGTGGCGCACTTACTGAAGGTTTTCAAGGCGCCATTCACCTGGCTCAGAAATACGCAAACCTTTACCTTGATATCAGTGGGTCATTTATCACCAGTCATTGGATCGAAAGGCTGGTCAATGAAGCAGGCGATGATAAGGTTGTTTATAGCTCTGATATACCCTTCATTGACATCCGATATAGCTTAGGTAGGGTACTGTATTCACAATTGTCTGAATACCAGAAAACCCGATTATTGAGAGAAAACATCATTCAGATTACAAAAAGAATTGAGGAATAATTACATGAATACCCCTGAACTACACGAACTTGTTGAAGGATATAAAGCAGTTTATCCAGCAGCTATTACCGATATCCTCGACACGGATTATAAACTCCATAATCAATGGCTTGGACCAGATATCAGACCGTTAACGCCAGAGATGCGGGTTGCGGGCCCAGCGATGACGATGCGTTGGGTCAATGATCCGGTTATCGTTGATGATGATCAATATGAAGTATTGACCTCTCGAATAGTCAATGAAATGAAGCCATTCATGGTGCCTGTCATCGACACCAGCAAATGCCCTAATGCTGGTTTTTGGGGCGAATTAATGTGTACTATCGGTGAAGAAAAAGGGATTTCTGGGGCGGTCATCGATGGAGGTGTCCGAGATCCGTATTACATTTATAAAAGTGGGTTTAATCTCTTTTCTGTATTTCCCTGCCCTTTAGAGGCAAATTTTAACCGATCACGTCTCGAGAGTGTTCAACAACCCATAACTATTAACCAGGTGACCATTCATCCGGGCGATTTCATCATGGGTGACTTTGGCGGTGTTGTTGTGATACCTCAAGATATCGTCGTAGAGTTATTTTTTAAAGTAAAAGAATTGATCAACAAAGAAAGTGAGACCCGTAAATTGATCCGCGAAGGTGCCAGCGTTAAAGATCTCCTTGCCACAGGCGGGCGGATATAAAAAAGGGGTAACGATATGACTGCAATCAAAATGGTCGTCACCGACTATATCGAAACAGATCTTCAATGGGAAGAAGAGCAGGCAAAAACACTAGGTGTTGACTTTCACGCGTACCAATTAAAAACAGCAAGTCCTTTTGAATTGGTCAACGCTTGTAAAGATGCTGATGTGATTGTTGTCAATATGGCCCGGTTCACAGAAGAAGTCATCAACGAACTGCCAAACACTAAACTGATTCTCCGTCATGGCATTGGCTACGATAATGTTGATGTCAAAGCGGCCAGTCAACGTCAGATTATGGTCGGGTATTACCCGGATTATTGTGTTAATGAGGTGGCTGAGCAGGCTTTGATGTTGATGTTCGCCTGCCAGCGAAAAATACAGCACCAATTTAATATCCTCAAACAATCTTCTGAATTAGGACAGTGGAAGTTTCACGAAATAATGCCTGTATATTCACTCAACGGGAAAACAATTGGAATCGTTGGAGCAGGTCGAATTGGATCGACACTGATAAGAATGTTACGTGGATTTGATGTGGATATTCTGGTCACTGATCCCTATCTCAGTTCACAAAGAAGAGCAGATTTAGAGGTCCAGACAATACCTTTGGATCAATTAATTAGAGAATCCGATATCATCTCAATCCATTGCCCTTTGAAATGGAAAGAAACCTATCATTTGTTTGATGAAGCCCAATTCAAGTTGATGAAGAATACTGCTGTGCTGATAAACACTGCCCGAGGGGGAATCGTTAATTTGACCGCTCTTGACGAAGCCCTTCGAAATGGACAACTTGCGATGGCAGGTATTGATGTTTACGAGCAAGAACCACCCCCACATGATCATCCCATACTCAGCAATGAGCGGGCTCTTTGTACACCCCATCTTTCCTGGTTGTCCGAAGAAGCGGGTTGGAATATTCGCAAAAAAATTATGGAAGATGTCGATCGATTCAAGCAAGGGTTACCCCCTGTTCACCAAATCAATAAGGAAGTTCTTTCATTTATCGATAGGATGGTTAACTGATGAATACAAAATCTAAAAACATGATCGGTTTGTATAAGACACACAAGGGTGTTGGCAATCTTGAACTGCGGGAAACAAGTATTCCTGTTATCAAACCTAACGAGGTCTTGATTGAGATAATGGCAGCAGGTATTTGTGGAACGGACATTCATATCAAACATGATCTTTTTCCCTACTACCCTCCAGTTATCTTGGGCCACGAATTTTCAGGAAAAATTCTCGAGATTGGGCAAGAAGTTACGCAGTTCAAACCGGGGGACAGGGTTGTGGGTGAACCGCATACCCGGGCTTGTGGAAAATGCGAGTTGTGCCGAACTGGCAATATCCAAATCTGTGCAGAAAAAAGATCTCCTGGGTGGGGAATAGATGGGGCTTTTGCAAAATATCTGGCCTTCCCTGAGCATCTCCTTCATGCCATTCCGGATAATATCAGCTATGAAGAAGGTGCATTAATTGAACCAGCCGCCAATGCAGTTCAAGATGTTCTGGAAAGAGGAAAAGTTGAACCCAATGACTTTGTCGTTGTTAATGGCCCTGGACCAATTGGCTTGCTTTCTGCAATGGCTGCAAGAGCTGGCGGAGCAGGCACAGTTGTATTGGTGGGAACCTCCTCTGATAGAAGATACCGCATACCTGTTGCTGAGAAACTTGGGTTTGATCAGTTCATAATTGCAGATGAACAAGATGGAATCAAAGCAATTGAGGAAATGACCAATGGAAGAGGTGCTGATCTTGTTGTTGAAGCAAGCGGATCAGCTCGCGCGATTGCGGCCAGTGTAGGGATGGTAAGACGCTTAGGGCGCATTTGCCAAATTGGCATTGTAGGTAAACCTGAAATACCTTTTCCATGGGATCTGGCAGGCTGGAAAGGCTGCACCATATATTTTAACCTCAGCACGGGCTACACCTGCTGGGATCGCACCATTGGTTTGGTTGCGTCAGGAAAAATTGATGTAAAAAGCTTAATAACGCATTCATATCCTTTGGTCGAATGGGAAAAAGCCTTTGAGGTTGTCGAATCTCAGGAAGCGATCAAAACGCTGATTATCCCATGATGCTGTTGATACACGATATTTAGGAGCAGTTTGAAAATGGCCACTGAAACGATTGAAAATTTAACTCTAACCTTCTTAATGGATCTTATAAGGATTCCTTCTACACGCGGAAATGAAGGCGACGCAGCAAAATACGTTTACCAAGCCTTTAAACCCTTAGTCGATCAGATAGAATTATTGCCCATTGATGATTCGATCATGGAAGACCCACATTATGCCTTTCCCCTTCCTGGATTTACATACAAGGATAGTTTTAATGTTGAATGTGTAATTCGCGGAAAGAATCCTGATAAAACAGTGGTGTTTAATGCACACCTGGATGTCGTTCCACCTAACGAGGGTCAAATCGACCCCTTCAAGCCAAAATACGAGAATGGGATCATCTTCGGGCGAGGTGCCTGTGATGACAAAGGTCCATTGGCATCATTATATGCGTTAGCGCTCTTCTTGAAAGAAGAAAACATCCAACCCGATTGCAACTTGATTTTTCATTTCGTAGTCGAAGAAGAAAACGGCGGCAATGGAACTCTTGCCATGGTGAGGAGGGGTGTGGAAGCAGATGCAGCAATTGTTCTTGAAGCAACAGATTTCGTCATTTATCCTGCTGTTCGTGGTGCTGTCTGGTTTACGCTTGAAGTTTATGGCAGAGAATCGCATTCCGGCAACACAAAAAACCGGATCAGCGCCATAGACAAAGCCGTTCAAGCAATTCAAGCTCTGAAACAATATCATCAAAAAGTACTTAATGAGTCCAAAGGAATACCACTCTTCGATATTTATGAAGACCCTATGCCACTCACGATAGGCCAATTTAATGCTGGTGTTTGGCCGGCAAGTGTGCCGAATAAAGCTGTTTTAAAAGGTTTGATGGGCTTTCTTCCAAATATGAATAAAAAACAGATCCAAGATGGGATTCGCAATAGCCTGGTTACTCATAGTGATGAGTGGCTTCGTGAAAATTTCAAACTTGAATTCAACATGCTCAATAATGATGGCTATATGATTCCGACAGATGCCCCTGTTGTGCAATCTCTCACAAGCGCGCTTAAGGAATTAGATTTATCTGCTGAAATTACAGCCATGACCGCTTCGTGTGATGCCTGGTTTTATAATAACTTATTAAACATCCCTACAGTGGTTTTCGGTCCCGGATCATTAATCCATGCCCATGCGAGGGATGAACAAATTAAACTGGATGATGTTCTAATGGGTGCGCAAATTCTCAAAATATTCATAGAGCACTATTCAAGCCATTAATAAAGGATAAACAAATGCCGAAGCAACTTCGCATGGACACATTAAATAAGATTATTGATACCGGCTTGGTGCCTGTTTTTTATAATCCGGATGTTGATACGTCCATGCAAATTATCCAGGCATGTTTCAAAGGTGGCGCAAAGGTTGTGGAGTTCACTAATCGAGGTGAGCGTGCATACAGCGTATTTTCAACAGCAGCAGAGCGATTAAAGGCCAACTCTCCGCAAATCACATTGGGTGTCGGTTCAATTATTGACCCATACAGTGCGTCCCTATTCATTAATGCTGGGGCTGATTTTATTGTTGGGCCGACATTCAATCAAGAAGTTGCCAGAATTTGCAACCGCTTGAAAGTTCCGTATTGCCCGGGCTGTGGAACAGCTTCAGAAATTTCTGCTGCTGAAGAAGCAGGAGTCGAAATCGTTAAACTCTTTCCAGGTGACCTGGTTGGTGGGCCGGATTTTGTGAAAGCAGTGTTAGGCCCCATGCCTTGGGTCAGATTTATGCCGACTGGCGGTGTTGACGCAACGGCAATAAGCATCAAAAACTGGTTTAATGCTGGAGTCACTGCTGTAGGAATTGGCTCAAATCTGATTCGTAAAGATTGGATCAAACAGGAAGAATTTAACAATATATCTGAACTGACTGCCAATATCCTAACATGGATCAGGCAAGCGCGCGCTCAATCCAATTATCTTGGCTTTGAACACGTTTGCCTTTATCCTCCCGATAGCCAGACTGCAGATGCGATGAGCCAATGGTATCAAGATGTTTTTAATCTTGGGATCAGTGAAGAGAAAACGGCTTATTTTCTTGAGGGGAAGCAAGGTTCAAGGCTTGAAATTTCTCGGGTGGAACACAACCTTGCAGCTCATATTGCGATCAATGTCGCTAATTTTGAAGAAGCTTATCAGGATCTGGTCAATAAAGGATTTCAGCTTGAAGAACCCCTGATATCGCCTGCCGTAAAACTTGCATTTTTAAAAGAAACCGATCCGGCAGGGCATCGAGTGCACATTGTTTGGAGAAAGTAAAAATCTGTATTTAAAGGACATCTGACATGGAAAAACTAAAATTTCGTAATATCCCCGGGCCTAAATCTAAAGACCTTCTACAAAAAGCGCAAACTTTTGAACCTGCATGTTCATTGGATCAGACGCCCGTTGTTTGGGATCATGGTGATGGGGTATGGATTTGGGATGTTGATGGTAATCCCTACATCGATTTTACCTCTGGTGTATTAGTAACTAACCTCGGGCACAGCCACAAAGGGTTAACAAAAGCGATACAAGAGCAAGCTGAACGGCTTCAGAACACATATTCCTTCCCAACACCGGAAAGAATTGAGGCTGCAGAACGCTTGGTTAAAACCCTTCCATCGCACCTGACCAGGGTTTTTTATCTAACAACTGGTTCAGAAGCGACCGAAGCTGCGATCAGGGTTGCCAGACGTTATTCCCAAAAAACTGAAATTCTTTCCTTTTACGGTGGATTTCATGGGCGCACCTATGGTGCGATGAGTGTTGGTGGAATGAGAAGTATTCGGAACAAGTTTGGCGAGATGGTGCCCGGCAGTGTACGCGCACCATATGCCTACTGTTATCGCTGTATATATGAAAAAACTTATCCTGATTGTGGATTTTATTGCATAAAGGCCTTGGATGATCATCTCAGGGGTAATTCCAATAATAACCTTGGTGCAGTTATGGTTGAACCTTACCAGGGTGCCGCCGGTTTTATCTTTCCTCCAGATGGTTGGTTGAAAGCCTTAGAGCAGTGGACAAAAGAACGGGATCTGGTTTTTATCGTTGACGAAGTTCAATCATCCTTTGGTCGCACGGGGAGAATGTATGCAATCGAGTGGGAAGGTGTGAAACCTGATTTGTTATGTTTAGGGAAAGGCTTGGGAAGCGGGCTGCCAGTTTCCGCATTGGCAGGTACCGATCAAGTTCTTGAGGCAATGGATCCTGGTGAGCTATCGAGCACTTGGGGTGGCAACCCATTGTGTTCATCTGCAACGCTGGCTGTGTTAACCGCAATTGAACAAGAAAACTTAAGTAACCGTTCCCTGGAAATGGGGAATTATCTAACCCCAATTCTACATTCACTGCAAGAAAAATATCCTTGTATTGGTGATGTACGAGGTCGCGCATTGGTTCAAGGCCTGGAAATCGTGGAACCCGATGATGGGTTTTCACCTTCAAAAGAATTGACTCGGAAAATCGTTTTCAATGCTGCAGAACGAGGTCTGTTACTTGGGAAAGTTGGTATTTTTGGCAATGTCATCCGATTAGCCCCGCCCCTTGTGATAAAAAAGGAAGAAATAGACTTGGCAATGGATATCCTGGAACAATCAATTGCATTGGCACTCGATTAAAACAAGAAAAACTGCTATGAACACCAGTGAATGCCTGTGCTGTGAAATTGCTTTCGCATCAACCAGGAAGCTGGTGTTCTCGCAGGCTACGGTTAAACAAAGAAAGCCGAAAAAATATTAGGTGATGATGATTTTGATTAAATCCTTCATCTTATCTAAGCCAGCAAGTTTATTAATACCGAGACTTTCGAAATCACCACTGGCTCAGGAGATACCTTTACCAGTCAAAAATTATTATGGTAAAACTCGTTCTTAACGATTCAATACGAGTGTGTTTCATCAGCTTTGCAGTTAATGATCCAATTGGACAGGCTGATGCGATTATGAAATTTAACCTACAAACTCTTTGTTGATACATTTAGCACAAAGGAGACTTTACTATGCGTAAGACACCAGATACATCCTTGTACAATCTACCCTTCACAACGGATGAATTTAACGGAATGCCCTATCAAAGATTGGGCACGTCAGGGCTTAGGGTGTCCCGTGTCGGCCTTGGCACATGGAAATTTGGTTATCCAGAAACAGGTGATGGCGCACGTTTGACACAGAATGCAGCTTTCAAAGTATTTGATCGGTCTGTTGAATTAGGCGTTACCTTATGGGATACTGCGAATCGTTATAATGCTGGTTCTGGAAACTCAGAAAGGGTTATTGGAGATTGGTTTAGATTAAATCCCGACCAACGGCGCAATATTGTTGTCGCGACAAAGCTTTATGGCACGATGGATGGGCTAACGCCAAACCACTGCCGATTGTCCCGGATGAACATTCTTGACTCGACTTATGCTTCTTTGGAACGTATGGAGATTGATTATGTCGATTTAATGTATTTTCACTCTCACGATCCCGAAACCCCAATAGATGAGTCACTTAACGCAATTGAAGACCTTGTCCGGCAAGACCTTGTTCGCTATTTTGCTGTCTCGAATTTTACCGTGGATCAATTAAAGGAATATCTCAGTGTTAGCAAATCATTGTCAAACCGTTGCCAATTAATAGCGGTTCAAAATCAGTATGACATTTTGAATAAAGAAGATCCGAACTACGCTGGTGTGTTGGATTTTGCAAAACAGACTGGAATATCCTATGTTGCGTGGAGTCCATTAGCTCGAGGATTGTTAACTAATCGCTATCTCGACATTGCTTCTATTGGACCTGGTGACCGTCTTTTCGATGAAGAGTCTTTAGAAAACAAAAAATTCAAAGACAATTTAGAGAAAACCAAACAATTATTCCATCTTGCAGAAAGAACGGGTTTATCCGTAAACCAGTTAGCTCTTGCTTATATGCTTACGCTTGAAGGCATGGGACCCGTTATTCCCGGGGTAAGCAGTGTTGAACAACTGGAAGAAAATGCGCACGTAGCAGCCATAAATCTCAGCCAAGAATTATGCGATTCCATCCGGTCAATTGTTGGCCAACCTTAGTTGGACGGCGAATGATTGACAAATTAATGCTGTGAATATTACGACGAAAAAATTTGAATAGCTGACTTTTTCTGCCTTTCTATTTTTTTCTGAATAATGATGTACGTTTCAAATACTATTAATAATTTTTTGCTGACAAGGTTTTCGAGACCGTTCAATATGAAGGTGAAGTTCAAATTCAAACAATTAGACGCAGAACAAAAGAATCTGCTCTTCCTTGTTTCTGAATACGTTTCGAGTGGCTTTTATACAGCAGTTTTCAGTTTTGGGGCAGTCTACGCAATTCGTATGGGTGCTTTGGATAGTGAAATCGGCTATTTAACAGCTTTTCCCGCATTGTTGGTGGCTTTATTAGCAATTCCCTTTGGCGACTTTCTCCAAAAATCACACAGACCCCATCGCTGGATACCCATCAGCCTTATCGCTCAAAGATCCCTGTTCCTATCCATTGTTTTGGTGCCTTTGCTCTTTAAAAACACGGGCTATATCGGGACAGTGATCGTTGTAATTATTGTCATAACATCAATACCTCAGTTGCTTAACAGCTTGACAATCTTTCCTTTCTACATGAAAGTGATCTCTGAAGACAAAAGAGTCTCATTTTTCTCAGCCACAAATTTCTCCAGCAATTTGGTCACCGGTCTTGTCGTTGCTTTAGCGGGTCTGGTACTCGACCGCCTTCCATTTCCTAACAACTACCAGCTTGTTTTTGCAATCGGGGTTTTAATCTCCCTCACCAGTTTGATCAGTTTTTATAATGTCAGAGATCCCGAAACAGGGGAACGCGTTATTTCCAGTAAAAAAACACAACAGCAATTTATCGGTAAACAAAACTTTTTAAAGATGATAAATTTCCGGTCAGATTTTGGCCGGGTGGTTTTGAACCAGTTTGTGCAATATTCTGGAATATGGGCAGCAACACCCGTCACCATAATTTACATCATCAACCACCTGAATGCTTCAGATGCCTGGTTTGGCCTGTATAATTCGTTGATGTTCTGGGGATTATTGGCTGGATGGATTGTCGCACGCATCATTGTTAAACGCTTTGGAGAACCACAAACCCTGAAATGGTCATCTCATATTCCACCATTACATCCGTTATTGATTGGGCTTTCTGCCTCTCTTACGCCTATTCTCTTTATTAACCTGATCTATGGCCTTGTTTCACCGGTATACGGATTGAGCCATAACAATTGTTTGTTAAAAGCCTTTCCTCCAGGTCAGGAGCACCTGGCAATGGCTGTGTACTCAACAATCAATCGGATTGGTATTTTTTCTTTTTCGCTATTGGGTGTCTTTGCGCTTTCTTACACCGACAACATTCGGATAGTACTAATTGCCTGTGGTCTTGTTTCACTCATAGGTTCGTTTTTCTTTCACTTATTTCCCGTTAGGCCTAAATCAGAATCAGTAGATTTCCCATGTACAAACTTACCTGATCAAGGAGCAGAGAATCATGCCTGAAAAGATGAAAGTCACCCCATTCCTAATAAGAGATACACAATTGCCTTCCCAGCTGGGTATTGCAGCGAATATCCCTTTTGAAGAGGCTCAAAACAACGATGAACTCCGTAATAACTGGTTTCATCCTGTTTGTTCTCGCTTTAACCCAGTCGATAATTTGCTCTACATCGGCAATACCGCTTATAATAATGACCTTTTATACACATTTGACCCCCAAGATAAGACCTTTGTCAGTCTTGGTTTCCAGAGTATTGCCAGCAGATACGACACAAAAATCCATCGGTCGCTTGAAATCGATCATAATGGCATTATCTATGGAGCAACGGCAAGCTTGCATGACCTCGATGCGCAACACATTGCCCCCGGGGGACAAATTTTCCAATATGACCCCAATACAAGAGAACTAACTACGTTAGCAACACCGGTCCCGCCCTGGTATATCCAAACGATCGTTCTTGACCCTGAGCGCATGATCCTGTATGGGTACACATACCAGGCGCCATATTTATTCAGGTTTGATATCCCAACTCGGGAGACAACTGTCCTGGCTTATACAGGCAACGATGGGCATAATTTGGCTCTCGACAAAGACGGTAATTTGTGGGCATATTGGCGACAGCATTATGGCACTTCATCTGCACTGGACTCATCTCCTCAAACGACGATGCTTAAATACCAACCGGATACCAGAGAACTCACATGGTTAAATAATGTTGGCGTACCGGGACGATTTGAAAATGACTGGGTATATGTCGATTTTGCCTTACTTGGAGATGAGGACAACATCTACATCGGTACAACAGCAGGCACTTTGTTCAGTTTCTGTACTAACGATCAAGAATTCCAATACCTTGGAACGCCTCTATTGAAGGATTCAAGAATAGGCGGGATGACCATCGGAAAAGATGGGAATCTCTATATTGCTGCTGGCAGAAATTATCGTTGTCACCTTGTCCGCTACCTGCGTCCCGAAAACATATTTGAAGATTTGGGAGAAATAAAAGATCCATCAACCGGTGAAGCATGCTGCGACACCCATTTCATAACTGAAACATCGCCAGGAACTTTTTATATTAGTGAAACCGATAACTTAAGGAGATCATCCTATTTATGGGAATGTTGTCTTGAGTGAAAATGCAATAAATTCTTTAACCCAATATCCATCCACACTAGAAAAGGAACAAGTAATGAAAATAAAAACACATAAGCTACTGGACGAGAAATTTGGCGATCGATGGTCAGAAGAGGTAGCGGACAAATGGGAATACCAGGATTTTCTCGACGACCCAGCTTTCCGCGAAGGCTGGATCAGTTTTGATTGTGCATATTACAACCCGGATGATCGTCGTTTATATCTGGGGATCACGTGCTTTAATTCGGATCGAATCTTTAAAGCCTTCGATCTTACTACCAGTGAATTTGTTGACTTGGGCTATTCAAAAATCGCTCACCCACAAGACGCAAAATTCCATCGCGCGCTCGATAAATGGGAAAAGGACGACTGCCTTTATAGCGCGGTTGCTTTGTTGCATAATATCGATTTGTATTGGGATGCTCCTGGTGGCGCGATCGTTAAGTACGACCCGAAAACAGGTGATCTCAGAAAAATTGCTACTCCTTTACCGCACAATTATATCCAATCCACTTGCATCGACCAGGAGAGAGGCGTGCTCTATGGACAGACCTTTACACCTGAAAGAATGATCAAGTTTGATTTAAACACTTATGAATCAGAAGATCTGGGTCCAATATCAAGTGGTATGGACATGGCTCAAGGTGAAAACATCGAATTAGATGATGAAGGTTGTGTATGGTGCGCCTGGACAGTCACCAGAGCTTGGCAACCCAGTTCAGGGCCGGATCGACACAGACTGTGCAAGTATGACCCAAATCAAAATCGGATCATTTATTATGATGCTGGCCTTGAAAAAATTGATGGTTCATACGGTTATGAAAAAGTTGATGGGATCTTTAACCTGGGTGCAGGCAGAATGTTTTGTTCTGGAGCAAATGGGTCAATTTACCGCCTGGATACTACGACCGGTATGGGCACTTATTTATTTTCACCAATTAAGGACCGCAGAAGCAGGTTGTCTTCATTGCGGATGGGTTATGATGGTTTTGCTTATGGCATCGTTGGCAGGGATGGAGATTGTGAAATCCTCCGATTTGACCCTGAAAATGAATCTTATGAACTGCTAGGAAAACTCAGTGATGGTGTTGACCATGCCTTCCAGGTACATGATGTGGCTATCACACCCGAAGGAACACTGTTTGCCTGTGAAAACGATAACCCGTTCCGTAGCAGCTACCTTTGGGAAATCACCTTTGACTGAAAACTTGCATAAGGTTCTCGAATGGATATATATTACAACTACTCGATAGACTGCGAATTGCCTCCTGACGGTGTTTTTGGTGGCCCTGCAAACTGGTGTGTTGCTGAGAAATCTGCCCGTGGTTTCATCGACGCGATGACCAAGCTAGGTGTACTGGAGGGAGCCACACTATTTGTATATCCAGATGTTGCAAAGAAACAAACCACTCTTTTCAGAGAGCTGGCCGATCAGCATATCGAAATTGCTCTCCATCTACATGGGAAGCGTTATTCAAGAATATCAAACAATAAATGGATGGGTGAGATGACCTACCAGGAACAAAAGGCTGCCATACAAGCAGCCAAATCCGATCTGGAGGAGGTTACTCAACAGCCCTGCCTGGGATATCGTGCCTGTTATGCAAGCGCAAACAACGACACCTTTCCAATACTGGAAGAATTAGGATTCACTTGGTCCAGCACCTCTGCCAGTGGAAGTCATAAACCAGCAGTGTATGCATGTTGGAGTGGAGGCTGGTCTTTTCCCTACCATCCGTCGCGGGTAAATAAGCTCATACCCGGTAATCTTTCTATCTATGAGGTCCCATTAACCCGGGGCCTCAGAACTTTCTTTATGGATGATCCCGAAAGACCAATGGATATGCGTGTTGAGACACCGATAGAAATCAGGGGCGAAAACTTTGAAAGCTTTTCACAGATCATTGTCGAAAACATCATTGAAATGGAGAAAAGAAACCAACCCATTCGTGTCATCATCGGAGCCAGTCATAACACGAATTTATATGGCGATCCCTCAAGCCTGGCTTTTCAAAACCTGGAAGGGGCTACCCGTTTAGCAAAAGAAAAAACTTTAGACGCAGGACATTCTTTTGTCCCCGCCAGTTTTAATACCATCAAAAATCGGGCTTTAGAAATTAATGCGTTTTAAGAATTTGAGGAGTACATGGAGAAATTTCATTTTAATTTACAGATCGATTGCGAATCCACCGAACCAAATTTCAATAACCCAGAACTCGGAGAGAAAGCAATTCGTGGTATTGGTGATATCCTAAATCGAGAAGGATTTAAAGCTACATTTGCCGTCATCCCAACCGACATTAAAATTCATCACAAAATCTACACACAATTTGAAGCAGAGGGACATGAAATTGGATTACACACCCATCCCTCTGCTCAGGGATATGGTCACTTCTTAGGGACCTATGGGTATGATGATCAGATAAAAATTCTCGATGAGGGGTGCAAAATTTTTGAGGATTATATGGGTTACCGACCAAAGCATTTTACACCTGGGTACGCTTCAGCCAATGACCATACTTTTCCCGCGCTGGAAGCATTAGGATTTACTCACGGCCTGGTGTCAATACCCACTCGAAACCTTCCCCAATGCGCCTGTGTGTGGGGAAATTCACCGATGGATGCTCACTATCCCCACAGATATAATCGCTCTCTTGTCGGGGATGTGAACTTTGTCGATATCCCACATACGATTGATTGGGAGTCCAGGATGTGGGGAGGGGCTCATCCACAAGACCTCAGAATTGAATTGGTCGATGCAAAAAACCACTGGTACACCATATCTAAAAATATCATTCGCCAGCTCCAGGCAGGTGACAATATTCCTGTAAAATATATTAAGGCGGTCACGCATAATACTTTTGACTATAGTGAGCCAAAAGATTTTCGGCACATCACATTGATTGGTGTTTTAAAAGCCTTACGCGATATTTGCGAATCCCATAACGTTGAGATTTGCTACTCCACTAATCGGGAAATTGCTGAAGAATATCGCAAGGCAGCTCCCCTGGAAAGGCAAGATGTGGTCTTGGATTTGGATACAAGTGGCAGAAAATTTTAGCCACAAAATACTTTTGAGAAATCAGGAACGAAGGTAAATATGCGAATAGATGCATTATGTACCATAGGAAAAGACCGGGAATACGATTTAGACGAAAAATCCTTACTTAAAGAAATGGATAATTGCCAGGTCGAAAAAGCGATCATCACTGTGGTAGATCGGTACTATGCGGTTAAGAACTGCGAAGGGAACAATGCAATTTTTGATATTACTGCAAGATACCCCGATCGGCTTCTACCTGCCTGTACTGCTAATCCTTGGATGGGAAATGATGCAATAAAAGAAATTCTTCGATGTATAGAATTGCATGCTCAAATGGTCATTTTCCATCCATTTTTACAAGGGTTCTTAGCCAACGATGAGTTAATTTTCCCGTTACTTGAACAAATTCAACCCTTTCACATCCCTGTATATTTTCATACGGGTTTGCCAGGAAATTCAACACCCTGGCAAATTGTCGACCTGGCAGAAAGGTTCCCGGAAATTGATTTTTTAATGGGGCATTGTGGATCTACTGATTTTTGGAATGATGTTGACGATGCTGCTTTGACAGCCCCTAATATTTATTTAGAAACGTCATTGGCAAGACCCTTCAGCATACCCGGACGGATAAAGGTCATTGGTAAAGAGCGAGTAATCATGGGGTCTTACGCCCCGGTTAACAATTTTACAGTCGAATGGAATGAAATGGCCAATGTATTAAGTGCTGATGAGGCTGAATTTGTCATGGGTGGAAATATCAGCCGATTGCTCTCTAGGAGGCAATAAGATGATCACGGATTGTCATACACACTTTGGAATACCCTGGGTTGATCGGGATGGAGATAATCCAGAAAACTGGTTAAAGATCCCAGAAATGTACGGTGTTAAAAAATTCTATTTATATGGGCACTACAATATCTACCGTGAAAAATCAGTGCAAGCCGATAATGACAGACTGGCACGCATAACAAAAAAATTTCCTGAAACATTTACACCTGTGGCAAGTGTATGGCCTCAAGCTGAACATGATTCTGTAACTGAAGTCATCCGATGTATCGAAGAACTTAATTTCAAATTTCTGAAATTCCATCCCTGGATCCAGGGGTTTTCTCTCGCACATCCCACAATGAAAAAAATATGTGACATTGCTGGTCAATACAAGGTTCCCATAATTTTTCATGATGGCACACCGTGCTATTCATTGCCTGAACAAATTGCAGGCTTGGCGCGGCAGTTTCCAAAGACTACATTTATCCTTGGTCATGGCGGAATATTATGGGCATGGCGAAGTGCCCTGGAAGCCATGAGGCAGCCTAATATCTGGACAATGCTCTGCGGTTCAACCATGCTTGCATTCGAAATGTTTTGTGAAAAAACAGACACAGACCGGCTCCTTTGGGGCAGCGATTATGGTTTTAACCTGACTGATTGTGTAGGCTATCGCCTTCACGAATTAACAGAAGCAAATATACCTGCACCAATTATCGAAAAAATATTGACAGTAAACCCCACGAGACTCTTAGAAATGAGCCATTAAAATGTCCTCACGAATACCTCCCGCGGCAGCCCTCTGGCGCCGTGAAAATAATTGGGTTTTTGACGAAGAAGTGGCTTTTCAAAATAGGTTTAATGACCCAAATTCAGGGCTTCCAATTTATCAACTGACTAATGAACCTATTGTAAGTCTAAATATTTACCCCGAAGCACCGATCAGCACCCCCGATGGGAAATACTTTATATTTTCCAGAAGGATGCCCCTCAGTTCGTATTATACCTATTGGATTGCGGACACTGAAACACACTGGATCCGTCAGGTAACAGATGAGGAAAATGCAACTGCACCCATTTATAATCCTAAAGATGGTTGTTTTTATTATCTTGATAACGCCAATCTTAAAAGGTTATTTCTGGAGGACTTCACCAGGGAGCTTTTGTTCACAATAGACTCAAACCTGTTCCCAACCCATGGCGCACTTATTCCAACCGGTGGGTTGCGAGCATTTGATAAAACAGGCCGTTTTGCAGTCTTTACTGCGAAAACCGAAAATAACCACATGGTGACAGCGTTAATTGATATTGAGGACAGAACTGTAAAGACAGCTTACAGTGATCCAGAGGCATTAAATCCCCACCCACAAATCTCGCAGAATGCTCATTCTCTATTATTAATCCAGGTGAACAATGGTATTCAATACGATAAGGAAGGCAATCTTCTTGCACTTGTCGGTGAAAAAGGAGCGTCTCTGGTTGCATGTGAGATAGACGGCAGCAATCCAGTATTATTGCAGGTCGGCTTCAGCCTGCTTGAAAGAATTCAAGGGCATCAATGCTGGGTGGGCAAAGAGAATAAGGTAATAACAACAACGCACAGAAGAAAAACCACAGATGCTGAATGGATTCAAGACCAGATCGTTATGATTTCAGTCGAAGATAATATTCCCAAAGTGATCAGTGAAGGACCCGGGTTTACCCATATCCACACAGATCCCGAAGGACGGTTTTGGATATCCGATTGTAACAAATCTGGCGATATTTACATTGGATCAATCGAAACAGGAAAATATAAGCTGGTCTGCCAGAGTAAATCCAGTTTTGGTAGCGCACAAGAAACCCATCCCCATCCTTTTTTTATTGGAAATAAAAATACCATTGGGTGGAACAGTGATTGTTCTGGTATCCCCCAAATCTATATGACGAAAATCCCAGATGGATTTTTTAATACGATTAAGTGAAAATTTTAAAAACAAATCCTCTTTCAATAATGATCCTTCTTAAAAGGCAGAGGAATAATTATCATTAATTCACCAATGATACGATATGCGAAAAGATAAAAGGTAGGATGGTTTATGGATCTACTAACACTTGTCAAGAAAAGCAGAAGTTATCGCCGGTTTAATGAAAACCATCAAATCGATCGAAAATTACTATGTGAATTGGTTGAGTTAGCTCAATTTTCGCCAACAGGATCCAATTTACAACCCTTAAAGTTTTGGCTCAGTAATTCTCCTGAAATTAATAGCCAGATTTTTCCGCAATTGGCTTGGGCAGGCGCATTGAAAAACTGGGATAGACCTGAAGAAGGAGAGAGGCCCAGTGCGTATATTATCATCCTGAATGATAAAGAAATTCGAAAAAGCCTAGGGGTCGATCATGGCATTGCCGCACAAAGCATCATGCTGGGTGCTGCAGAAAAAGGTCTTGGGGGGTGCATGATTGGCTCAATCAAACGAGAAGCATTACAGAAGATATTGAACATACCTGAACAATATGAAATTCTACTTGTTCTTGCTTTAGGGAAACCAGCTGAAAGGGTTGTCACAGAGCCCATTGGAGAAGATGGTGATATACGTTATTACCGCGACGATGACGATGTTCACCACGTTCCAAAGCGCAGTCTGAAAGAGCTCATCATCAATGAGGTTTAGGGATGAATTTATTTTAAACCATCCCTTTCTTAAAACGAAAATATTGTCTAAAAAACAAGAATGCATCATCTTTGGATGCATTCTTGTTAATTTTGAGTTTTGGTGATCTTTGAAATGTTAAATACTTAGATCATATCCATTAACTGCCAGAATTGCTTGCCAACCTCACGCACTCCCTCGGTATCGAGAAGTGGGATCGGCCACAGGCAATACACTCCAGAAAATGTTCGGCTGCGCAGGTTCGAAAGTATTTCATGGATCTCACATTTACCCTGACCCAAAGAGAAGTTTTTCGGCTTTGCACTATCACCATCGCAGACATCAATATGGTTGATTCTTCTTCTCAAACTGCCCGAATAAACCCCATCATAGAACGGTTTTATGCCACTTCGCAAAGCTTCTATTGGATTATAACTGATATCAAACTCATCTAAATCAAGGTGATTGGTCACGAGTGATGGTTGATCCAGGAAGCTGTTGTGTTGATTACTCATCATTAATTTCACACCCCCGTTAGAAGCATTGTCTTTTACTGTGCTCAAAAAATTAATGAGTTTGATTTGACACATTTCCAATCGAGAAGGCATTGTGCAATGAATCATACCTGAATTGAATGCTTTGGCAGCATCCAAAATTGACGTCCAGCTCAATTGTGATAAAGGTCCAACCCGCAATACCGGAATATCAAGCCGATATTCATCCGCTGTGTTGATAATTCTATCAATTTCACGATGGGTAAAAGTTTCCTGATAATCAACCTCGATCCCTGTAGCCCCAATACTTTGGGTTAATTGCATAAAGCGCTTTAAATCCATGCCTGCGTAATAGGGCAAGCGAACATGCAACCTAAAGCGCTCTTTACTCAACCGTTCAGCATTGATCTGACCTCTGAAATGTAAACAATCTTCACAATAGGGATTATCATCCAAAACAAATGCAGGATCATCTGATAAATAACCCTTCATCAGATCAACTGCACCCGCTGCAGGTATAAGACGGCAGACCGCATTTCCAATGTGATCAATGCTCATAATGCCGCTGCTTTTAAAGAGAGCCTCAAATTTTAAAACACCACCACGGTGTCCACCTGGTACATTTTTCATTGATAAAACTTGCTGAATACCATCCTCATTCATGTAAGTCATTTCAAGTTTTCGTAAATAGGGCAAGTTTAGCTCAGCTTCGACGTGATGCAGCAAGGTCATTGTATCCAGGTCGCATCCCATCATCAGAACATATCCACCTAATTTAGCTAAACGCCCATAGGGTGTTTCCAAGCCATCGGGAACAGGGCTTTTTTCATGGCCTGCAAGTAATATTTCTGCAGCCTTACCCCAAGCAGCCACAGGATGATAAGGATGTCGGCTGCGTATCACACCTGGCATTTGTCTAAAAACTTCGCTAACTACGCCCATGGCTGAAGGCGTCGTTTGTGGATTAAATGGTTGGCCATCTCTGGCTGGATGTGTTGGCATCATCAAGGTGCCTTCTATACCCACTACTTCAATCAATGCTTCAATGACACTACCCGCACCTCCAGCCACTTTTCCAAATGCAGTTAATGAACAATGTACACATAAAAGCATTCCAGGTTTAACGCCTAATCTTTTTAATCCCTGAGCGAGGTCTGCTTTTTTAAGCTGCAAGACTGCCCTCCCTTTTTGATTCAGTTGGTGCCGAGAACCTTGTACGCCACTTGTGGAGCATGTTATATAACCTAGAAGGCATCCAGCTTTTTTGCTTCAACATAGATATTATCACAAGATGCCGGGGTGAAAGCGTAACGCTTTCGCTCGCTGATCTCCTGTGTAAGCTGGCACACCCTTACTACATTATTTCGTTCTAAACTGCCAACCTGGCCATACGGGTTGGTGTTATGACTTGCGCCAATCACTGCTCTGACAGGCTGATTACGTTTTTCCATTTCAAAGAGATTTTCTTCGATTAGAATTCGCCATTTCGCGTAAAAAGGACCGCTTACATCTAATGGCGTTTCAGCGCGCATGTCCAATGGACGGTTTTTATCATTATTAAAGAACAATGTCAGTCCATGAGTAATAGGCATTTCATATATATCCATCTCTCCTGGAACCAGTTTGTTTTTTGAGGATGGGAAATATGGGAAAGGCCAGCCTCCAGCCCAGCAGGCATAAATTTCTGGTTTATAACTTCCGTTAGCCGAGGTGCTCGTCCACGTGAAACCTGCACTGGCAACAGCGCTAAAAGTTAGATCATTGGCACTAGCATAACAGGCGCGAAAACCTAAACAAGGCTGCCCGATCACGTCTTCCAGGTCAGACTTTGCCATTTTCAGGGCCTCTAATTGTTCATCAAAATCGAGCGCGCCCAACCAGTTGGGATTTTTCATTTTCGAGTAACGCATTGTGTGAAGGTGCAAACCAATCTCAACCCCATTTTCTGCCATCTCTCTAAACAGTTGTTTTTGCTTTATCGCAACATCAGGGTAAACAAAAAGCGAGGCGCCCGCGATCATCCCAAGATCGTCCATCAATTCCACAAATCCACGAGTTGATTCTTCCGCAGCTTGCCACGAAACAGGCCCACCAAAAACACCATCGGGAGGCAGCTCGCAATCAATGGAGTAATTAAAAAACAACTTATACATTGCTACAACTCTTTTCACAGATAAAGACTAAGGTCTATCATGAATTTGGTTATTTTTCTAACGCCGACACTTCTTGAGCAATCGCATGTAATCCCCTGAAAAAGTCATCATAGATCGCCAACATTTTTTCCGCCACAGAAAATTCATTGCCCACCCAGGTATCGGGCAGTGTAAGATGGGCAAAGGTTTTTGTGGCATCTAGTTCAGTCTGGCTTAAAGGGTGTCCTAATAACTCAGGCAAAATCGTTATTGGATCATCCACATGTTCACCAGTCATAACTTCCCAATATGTCTGATAGGGCACTTTGAAAAACAATTTCCGAATTCTTCCAAACTCATTTTGGATTAAGAACAAATTGTCATACCCTTCAGGAGCATTATAATAAAAACGCAACCTTCCTTTAAACAACCGTGAAAATCTGGATTTTTCAAATATCTTCATGATTGGGTCAACCTGAAGAGAGTTCAAATCCTGTTTCCATTGGTTGGTATCTTTTAATATATCTATATCAGTACCAACAGGGATAATGCTGACCGCTTCTCTTAATCGCTCTGCGATCTTTAGCAGGGCAAATTCGAGCTTGTCTTCAAGCATAGATACGTTTGGTTCAAAATACCAGTATGGGGTTTCATAATTTTTGTGGAGTATTTCCTGGATTATTTCCCAGCATTCTAACTCAGGAAAAAGCTGATGTGCCACCTCAAAAGCGTTAAATTTTCCTGGCATATTCTTTTGAGTTAAGATGCACACCGCAGAGTGGACGGGAGGATTGAAATAATGCATGAGGCGGCTGTGTAATGGATACTTATTCGTGTGTATGCCAAGGTTGATTGCAGGGTCAATCGTGCGGTTATATCGACCAAAATACGTCACAAACCGTCTCAGATGGAAAAGCTCATCTTTATGATTCCACCCTCGTTTTGTAAAGTGATTCATCAACTGTCCTAGGCGCTCTTGATCGTCCGTATCGTAGTAAGTCCATAATTGGTATTCGGGATAATAATTCTTTTCAGCGCCTATTTCAGACCAGGTCAGGTTAATACCGGGAAGATGTTCTAAATTTCGCCACCATATAGGAAATCGTTCCGTAAGCTCAAGGTGAACCTGGCCAACCTTGGTGGACATATCACACCAATCATCAGCAGTCATCTCATCCTCGAGGATAAAACGCGAATCAAAGTCACTCATTCCAGGGATGAGGTCACGATACATCCATTTTCCAGCGATTGCTTGGATTTTCGGAAACCTAGCCCGGCATTCACGGTAATAGATACGGATAAATTCGTAAAAATCGTTTTCAGGTTTTGGAGCAAATTTCATCATCGTTTTCGCTTTTCAAATTAATCGGTGTAACCTTTTTAATCTGATCATTACTAGATTAAGAGATTACCCGCTTACAGCATCCAATTTCAATACAATGACAGGCTTGAAGTATTTGACATATGATTCCAGAGTTTACTAAAATTCAATCTCTGGAATAACGACTTCAACACCCTCAAGGGCTGATTTTTGGATAGAATCCATCAAAATGTTTACTTTAATGCCCTCACTCAACGGGCAGACAGGCGTTTTTCCATTTAGTAAGGCATCCACAAAATCTTGAACAAGCGGTAGATGGACATTGCTCGCTGGCGGCAAAGAGAGATCAGTGATTTCCCTGCCGACAGTTTTCTTCATGGCACCCGAATCATATGGGTACCAAACCAGGCGAGATTCTCTTCCCACCAATTCAAATTCATGACGCCAGGTCTTTGAAGACCAATTGAATGAAGCATAAACCTGGGCACCGTTTGGCATCATCATCAAGATTGACGACGTATCTTCCACTTCCCAATCATGGACAAGGTGGTCACACAATACGGACACCTTTTCTGGCATTCCAAGCAGCCCGATCATCACATCGAGCATATGAGAACCCATGTCACTGATCGGCCCACTGCCTGATTTACCCTTAATCACTCGCCAATATTTAGGGTCAGTTGGCTCAGGCGAAAACCAAGAATCATAAACCATTCTGACCAAAACCACCTGACCAAATTCTTGGTTTTCTAGCATTTGTTTTGTGTATTGATAAGCGGGAAATAACCGGCGATAATACGAAGTAGCAGCTGTAATTCCGGTTGATTTGGCTTTCGTGATCAGGGTTTTACCCTCTTCAACCGAAAGACTGATTGGTTTTTCAACAAGCACTGGAAATCCCGCATCAAGTGTTAAAAGCGCCTGGGGAACGTGTAAATGGACTGGCGTGGCGATGTACACCGCATCACAATTGGATTTTACCAATGCCTCCTCAAGTGAGGTGAAAGATTGCTCAATAGAAAATTCTTTAACAAGTGAGCGAACTTTTTCTTCATTGATGTCACATACTGCAACAAGTTTTGAATGTTTGGCATCTCGCAAGGCGGCTCCCACACGCTTTTGTGCAATGTCACCAGCACCCACTAAAAGCCATTTGATATCTTCCATATGATTAAATGGTCAATAGCCTAAGAAATTCTAAAGCTATTGACCATATACTCCTTCCTAATAAATTTTACTCATTGTTTTTCCAGCCAATGTTCCAAACGCTTATTGGTATATTTGCGCAGGATATATTGGTTCTCGTTTTGTCATTGTAAATCTTGTATTGTTGCTTTCACTGCCCAGGCAATATACTCAATATCATCCATTGTTGTACTCGCGAATACTGGCAATGTGACAACCTGTTCACAGGCTTTTTCTGCAATCGGGCAGCCTTCACTGGTATAACCAAGTTTCTGAAAAACTTCCCAAGTCCAAACGGCTGGATAATGTTTGCCCGTGGAAACCTTATAGGTGTTTTTGAGGTGTGAAACAAATTCAGGAGTGGTAAAACGGACTTCATCAGTATTCAATCGAATAACATAAATATGGCTTGCGTGTCCAGACCCATGCCCATAAGGGAGAATTATCTCGCGGGTATCATGCAATGCCTCGCTCAAAGCAAGCATCAAGTTTTGACGCTTAACAATTAATTGATCCAATTTTGCGAGTTGGGTTAATCCAACAGCACACTGAACCTTCGTCATCCGGTAGTTGAAACCAATATTCACAACCCTGATGGATGGTCCGCCATAGACATATCCAAAAGTCTTTAATTGGCGTACTTTTTCAGCAAAATCGAGATTATTCGTTGTGATGGCGCCGCCTTCACCCAAGCAAGTCATATTTTTATTGCTTTGGAAACTATAACAGGATGCCAACCCGCGGCCACCAATAGGCTGACCATTCGATTTTGCACCAATTGCATGAGCAGCATCATAAATTACGGGTATGCCTGTCTCTTCGGTAATTTTATCAAAACCATCCAGGTCACAAACCAATCCAGTAAAATGGACCGGGATAATAGCTTTGGTTTTCTCTGTAATGCGAGCTCTAACAGCTTCTGGGCTCAAATTCATGGTCACGGGGTCAATATCAGCAAAAACAATTTGTGCGCCTTGTGCAACGGCTGTTCCCGCTGTACACACAAATGTTAAAGGTGTTGTGATGACCTCATCACCCGGCTTGATATCAAGTGCCATCATACAACAATCAAGGGCAGTGCCACAAGAATTCACTACAATTGCCTTCTCTGCACCTTCGTTTTCAGCAATAGCATTCTGAAAGTCGTTTTCTTCTGGCAAAGGGAAGAAGTTGCCCTTAGGCCCAATTGCCTGTGAAACAACGTTGATGACTGCATCCAGATCACCCTGGTCATATTCTCCACCCATTGCTAGAAACGGAATTTCTCTGATTTTCATTTTTTTATCCTTTTTGATTATTTATTGGTTTGTTAATTTTGCTGCAGAATCCATGTCTAAAAACATCTTAACCTGAGGTATTCTTTGGAGAATAGAAGCCGGGCAGCTTGTGTCGACACTTCCTGTTAATGCCATTTTTACCGCCTTCGCTTTGCGCTCTTCAGGAACAATTGCCAATATATTTTTGGCAGAAAACAAGGCGGAAATAGTCATCGTGATTGCATGCGAAGGTGTATCATCGAGCGATGCAAAATGGCCTTCGCCGACTTGCTGTAATCGACATGCATCATCGAGTGCAACCACTTTTACCCAAAATGGATCATTAAAGTCTGCAACCGGTGGGTCATTGAATGCAATATGTCCGTTCTCACCAATACCAAGACAACAAATATCGATTTCCTTCTCTTTTAATAAAGACTCATATCTTACACATTCTTTGGTAACATCCCATGCATCTCCAACAATTTCATTAAATGTAAGTGGCTTGACATGATCAACAATATTTTCATGTAAATAACGCCTAAAACTTGCTGGATGTGTGTCTGCCATGCCAAGGTACTCATCCAAATGAAATATATTTATCCGACTCCAATCAATATCAACTTCTTGCCTCAACGCCTTTAGAAAGGTTAACATTGAATTCCCAGTTGCTAGGACAATATTGGCAGTATCTTTTTGCCTTAGAACCTCTTTAATTTTTACAACAAAATAATGTGCGGCTGCCTGGCCCATTTCTTCGATAGTTTCATAGACCACCGCTGTATTGCTGCCAAATTGATATGTATGATTTTTAGGGTTGATGTCCTTACTCATTTTAGTCCTTTCGTTAGATTAAGATTAATAGCAGGATTCTTGTAAACAATATTTTGGCTTTCGAAGGCTGCTAATATTTCAATATGATATTTTCTGGGATCCCATAAAAATAAAATATGCGATTTTTTAAGATCCACGCCCAATAGGTTTGCGGGCGTTAAATAGGCGAGTTTTAATATTTCATCAATTGGTTTCTCCAATAATCGGACAGATGTTTCAATACACTGTTTAAGTGAAAATGAAGAACCCGCCAGGTAATCATCGGAACCAAAAATTGTCAGTTTTCCATTTTCATGTAATTGAACTTTTTCTCCGATTGTTGTGTCATATACGCCCGGTGGCATATTGGCAAACTCAGTTGAATCGCTGGTCAAAACCAGTTTATCCTGTCCTTTTACCTTGTAAAAAACGCGCATAACATCCAAAGGGAGATGAAAGCCATCAAATATCACACCGGCAATTATTTTCTCATCTGCTAAAAGGGTCCATATCTGGTTTTTGTGTCGGTGAATTTGCGCTGGAATCCCATTCCCTAAATGTGTCGAAAATTGTGCTCCTGCCGCAATGGCAGATTTAATACACTCCGAGGATGCTTCAGAATGACCAATACCAACAATAACACCTTGTTCAACGACACGCTCAATAAATTCTAAACAACCTTTTGTTGAAGGATCCAGGGTGACCATCCGGATTAACCCTTCTGCAGCATCTTGCCAGGCGACAAATTCATCCCAATTGGGGGCGCGTATAAACTTCTCAGAATGTGCACCTCTAAAACCTTCTTGGGGAGAAATATACGGGCCTTCTAAATGCAGGCCAATGACCGCTTTTTGGGTTTGGTCATCCATATGTGTGGCTTTGACGATTTCTTCGATACTGAGTTTAGTCCGATCATAAGAGCTGGATATAATGGTAGGACACCAACGAGTGACGCCATTTTTTATTAGCTGGTGGGAAATAAACACAACTTGATCGGCCTTAAGATTTTCTGATGATAAATTAACGCCACCAAACCCATTCACCTGTAAATCAATCCATCCGGGACATAAATAGATGACACTTTCAGCATGTGGAATTAATCCAGGGTCCAGCCAATCAATATCAACCAGCTTGTTGAAATTATTTTGCTGTTCAATATAATTAATATCAATCTTCATAAACCATCTCACCAGTTTGGGCAAGCCAATTGCCAAGTTTTGCTATTGTTCGATATAAATCAAATTTTATTTGGTAAGCACCAGGACTAAATTCATGATCACAATAATCAGGCCTCAGAGTGTGAAGCTCTGTTTTTAATTCACTGAGCCTGATTATTGAGTGATAAGCGTCAAAGTCGTCGATATTATTGATCTGACTTACTTCTTGAACACAATCTCCAGCGTCAATTGTGAAATAAGCAACTCCTGCATTAATAAATTTATTTGGCTCTTCAACCGTTTTTAGATGATCTGCATCAGCACCCCATTTGCCTCGCCACCCCTCTTGAAAAACGCCCAATGGTGCATCGCCCATGATCTGAATAGCAGAGCGGTTGGGTAGATGAAGCTCATGCACAGATTGCTGATCAAAGTTTGGAAAGAGTTGACGTGATTTTAAAGCCCAAATAGGTCCAGGTGCTGCTAGTCCCAATCGATCTCCAGTGCGTGCTGACAATTAAAAATCACCTAATAATGGATTCAACCAAGGAATGAACTTTTTCAAAATAGCCAGATTATCAGCGTTGCAAGGAAACCACCCAAAACCCCCAAAGTTTGCTGCCGGATTTCGAAACTGATGATTGCTTTCCACAACTTCTGGCTTTTTTAGACCATGGTGCACCCGATACAGCTCGTAACCTTTTCCTTCAAGATCAATATGCGATTTCGGATAAAAATGGCAGGTTTCAGGTGTAAATGTCTCGTTATCCATTTTAAATTGATCTCAGCAGTTGGTTCCAAACATAATATCGAATCAAGTATTAAGTGCATCAATTCAATAATGATCTAATTATACCATAGGTAGATCGAAGCCGAGAGTGTTCGCATCGCCTTTTAAATAATCCTATTATCGAAATATCGATTGCTACAAAAAGAATGTTAGTCTTGTCCAGATCAAAGCATCTGAAGATCAAGAAAAATGATGAGAAAACGCAGTAAGCAAGAATTGACAGCATTGATCGCTATTTGGAGAATGCCAGATATTCATCACGAAAAAGGGTCTCTACGATCAACCCCGGAGCCTGGTTTAAAAAATCGATTCCCGTACACACATGGCATGAGTGTGATGACGCCAGACCAGGTTTCATGAAAATGGATTTAGTAGCTTATTGTGGCTATGGTGCTTGTCGGGGAGTTTATTTACCCACTAACAGCTATAGACCGTAGCGACAGGATGGACAGAATGTCTGCTCCTGGCTGATCAGATACAAATTGCGCTCTCTAATGCTGACAGAGAAATGCGGCTACGAATACACTTCCTCCATTGATGGCTTTACTGTACCGTTTGTTCATTGTTTTCAGCCTGAAACTCCTTTCTGATTTATTCTATACCCGTAAACAAATTTCAAGACGTTAGATCGACTCTCCGCCCCCGGTCATTATGCCATTCACTCCCCGGATACCTGATCCTTGATTCCTACTCCCTAATTCATACTATAATACTCCCATGCACCTGACTCCTGAAGAACAAGCCCTACTTGATGGTGAATCCGGCCCTGCAACTCAAAAGGCAATGCAGATCCTGGCGACACTGGGGCGCATCTACGGCGCTGAGCGGATGCTGCCGGTGCGTTCGGTGCAGATCGCCGGGGTCAGCTACGACAACCTGGGCGAAGCTGGCCTGACCTGGCTGGCTGAGATGGCAGCGGGGGGCGGGCGGGCTCGGGTTTTTACCACCCTCAACCCGGCGGGCATGGATGTGGAGGGTTACCAGGCTTTGGGCATCCCGGAGGATTTCGCTGAAAAACAACGGCGGGTTCTGGTCGCCTTTGAGACCATGGGCGTCGTCACCACCTGTTCCTGTACACCCTACCTGTTCGGCAACCTGCCCCGCTTTGGTCAGCACATCGCCTGGGCGGAGAGCAGCGCGGTATGTTATGCCAACTCGGTCCTGGGAGCGCGTACCAACCGCGAGGGCGGTCCATCGGCGCTGGCTGCGGCTCTGACCGGGCGCACCCCTGCCTACGGCTACCATCTGGATGAAAACCGGCGTCCGTATCTGCATGTGGTGGTGAGGGCAGATTTACGAGAGACGATGGATTTTGGCGCGCTGGGCAAAGCCATTGGTGACCGTTTACAAACAGCCTCTGGCAGCCGGGTCCCTTATATCTCCGGGGTTGCGGAAGCGAGTTTGGAACAGTTGAAGTCCTTCTGTGCCAGTATTGCCACTTTTGGCGGCGTGGCGCTGTTTCACCTGCCGGGGATCACCCCTGAAGCGGGCTGCTACGATCCGCCGGCTGAGACGCTTGCACTCACCAAATCCCACCTGGAAGCTGCCAAAGCTGAGCTAAACAGTGCACAAAGCGATGAAATCGACTTTCTCAGCCTGGGTTGTCCGCACCTGAGCCTGGCGGAGATTCAACATATTGCCCGGGTTTTGGAGGGCAAACAGGTGCGTAAGGAATTCTGGATCACAGCAGCCCGCCCTGTGAAGAGCATGGCTGATCGTATGGGTTACACGGCGATCATCGAGGCGGCGGGCGCCAAATTTGCCACCGACACCTGCTGCGTGGTGGCGCCGATTAAAGGCCGCTTCAAGGTCATGGCCACGGATTCAGCGAAAGCCTGTTATTATGCGGCGGCTAAAAATGGTTTTGCTACACATTTACTGAGCTTTGAGGACGTGCTGGCGGAGGCTGTCCGATGAATCTTGGCGGGCGAACCATCTACCCCGGGGTGGCTGAAGGGGATGCCCTGGTCAGCCGCATGGGCATCTCGTTTTATGGCGGGGTGGACCCCGACACGGGCGTGATCACCGAGGAAGGGCACGATCTGCGGGGACAGTCGCTGGCGGGGAAGGTGCTGGTGTTCCCGACCGGGAAGGGTTCCACCGTGGGCTCTTATATTCTGTATCGAATGAAACATAACGGGCTGGCGCCGGCTGCCATCATCAATATCGAATGCGAACCGATTATCGCGGTGGGGTGCATCATCGCTGAAATCCCCTGCATTGACCGGGTTGAAATTGATCAGCTTGCCACTGGCATGCGCCTGTCGGTGGACGCGGCGTCCGGGAAAGTGACCTTGCTGAAGTAACGGATAACCCACAAGCAAAGACCCCCAGGGTTTATAGGGAACGTGCGCCTGGCAAGCTGTAAAACCCCGGGGGTCTGAAAGAAGAATGTGTTTGATATTCACAAATCCCTAATCCCTAATTCCCAACTCCTTTCCCATCAGTCAACCACTATCACAGTATAATATCCGCATGACCCAAAACAAACGCATCATCCTTGCACTCACAGGCGCCAGCGGCGCGATTTTTGGATTGAGGGCGCTTGAAATTTTACGTGCGCACCCGGTTGAAGTTCACCTGGTGATCAGCGCCATGGGAGAACGGGTACTGAAAGCAGAGACGGGGAAAACTGCCGGTGAGGTCTCGCGCCTGGCGGATTACAGCTATCCGCCAGAAGACCTGGCTGCACCGATCGCCTCCGGTTCTTTCCGGGTGGATGGAATGCTGATTGTCCCCTGTTCGATCAAGACTCTTTCTGCGGTGGCTAACAGCTATGCCGACAGCCTGATCCCGCGTGCAGCCGATGTGTGCCTGAAGGAGGGTCGTCCACTGCTGCTGGCGGTGAGAGAGGCGCCCCTGCACAGCGGTCACCTGGAGTTGATGGGCAGGGCAGCCCGGGTAGGCGCGATCATCTTCCCGCCGGTCCCGGCGTTTTACAGCCAGCCGAAAACGATTGACGATCTGGTGAACATGACGGTGGGTAGAATGCTGGCACGGGTTGGGGTTGAAAACAGCGCCTATCTCCCGTGGCAGGGCAGCCGTAAATAACTATCCCTGAGTTAATTCGCATCATACAGGGGATTGTGCGGGGGCATGATCACCGGCGGGCGCTGACTGCCTTCAATTTTTAGTTTTGTCTCGTGTTGTTTGCTGGTTAAATCACTGCGCTTGTTTTAACCGATTACCCAGGATTGATTAAATCGAGGAGGGATACGGTGTTACACGCCATAACCGTGTGGGCGGAAGCCCAACTCATGCTATAATCGATCTGACTCAGGCATTGACGAAAGGTCTTCGCGCAGGGTCGATGGTTAACGAGGCTTTCCAACACAGAGGTATTCCAAAATGACTCAACTTGATCTCGAACGACAGAAGCAAGCAAAACAATATGGTCGCATTAAACGCCAATTGTGGCTGGTTGACCAGGGGATCACGCTGTTGTATGCCCTCCTGTGGTTGGCCACCGGCTGGTCGGTTGCGCTGAGGAGCTGGCTGGCGAACATGGTCAACAATGATTGGTTCATTGTGGCGGGGTTTGCCGCGGTCTTTAGCGGGATTTTCTTTATAATCAGCTTGCCGATGGGATATTACACGGGTTATATCCTGCCGCATCGCTTCGACCTTTCCACGCAATCGCTCAAAGACTGGGTGATTGACCAGTTGAAGAGCCTGGTTGTGGGGGCAGTCCTGGGGTTGATCTTAATTGAGCTGGTGTACCTGATCCTGCGCCTGGCCGGGGATTACTGGTGGTTGTGGCTGACGGGCGGCGTGTTGTTTTTCAGTGTGTTGATGACAAACCTGGCGCCGGTTTTACTGATGCCGATTTTCAACAAGTTCACCCCCCTGGACGAGGAGCATGCTGACCTGGCGGAACGGTTGGTAGCCCTGGCTGAAAAGGCGGGCACAAAAGTGAGGGGTGTGTTTAAGATGGATATGTCTCGCCGCACCAAGCAGGCTAATGCCTCGCTGACCGGGTTGGGCAATACCCGGCGCATCATCCTGGGCGATACCCTGATTAGCGAGTTCAGCGCTGATGAGATTGAAACCGTGCTGGCGCACGAACTGGGACACCATGTCAACCACGATGTTGCCTGGCTGATTGGCAGCGGCACGGTGTTGACCGCACTGGGTTTATTCCTGGTCTCACGGGCGATGGTCTGGGCGATTGCTGTGTTTGGTTTTACAGGGGCGTCCGACCCTGCCGGTTTTCCAGCTTTGATGATCCTGTTTTCCCTGTATCAATTGATCACCATGCCCATCGAAAACGCCTTTTCACGCTGGCGCGAGAATAAAGCCGACGATTATGCCCTGCAGGCTACAAATAAAGCCGAGGCGTTCTCCTCAGCCTTTAAACGCCTGGCCAATCAGAACCTGAGCGACGTTGACCCGGAATCGTGGGTGGTGTTTATGTTTTACAGTCACCCCCCGTTGCAGGCGCGGATTGCCAAAGCCGAGGGCTGGCAAGAGACCGCGCCCGGTTAAAACTATTCGCGTTCGAAAGGCGTTCCCAACGCCGCCGGTGCTTGAGATCGCAGCGATCGGATCAGCTTTTTTACCCGCTCCCTGACACCATCTGGCAGAGTTGCCAACAGCCTGGCGACCCATTCGGTATTGCCCAGATTGACCAGTAACAGCGTCAGGATCATCAGGGGGAATGGCGCTACCTGTAATACCTGCGAGGGAATAAAGGTCCATGACGATTGCAGCACCAGCCCCAGCCACTGCAGGAAGGCAAAAAAGTAAGCCCCAAACGCCACCCTGATCGGATTCCAGCCGCCAAAGATGGTGATGGCCAGGGCGATCCACCCAATGCCATCCAGGCCGGTAATGGTGCCCTTCCACCCCGCCTTAACGCTGAGGGTAAACAGAGGGCCTGCCAACCCCACCAGTGTGCCGCCCAGGATGGTGTAAAAATAGCGCATCCGCCCCACATTGGCGCCCCGCACATAGGCTGCGGAAGGTTTTTCACCAATGCCCTGCAGCATCAAACCGGGCCTGGTTTTGTAGATCCAGAACCAGACGATAAAGATCAGAATGATGCTGGCGTAGGTCATGATGGATTGCTGAAAGAACAGCGGGCCCAGGATAGGGATTTGGCTCAGCAGGGGGATCGGCGTGGAGAGCATGATCGGTCCCTGGCGCCCCATGATGGGGTTACCCAGAAAATACGCCAGATCGCGGGTAGTGATGGCGAGGATAAACCCTACAGCAACCTGGGATTGCTTGAGGGTTATGCTGCTGAAGGCGACAATTGCAGAAACCAATGCGCCAACCAGCGCGCCTGTTAGAAATCCTAAAAACAAGCTGTCTGTTTCGACTGCCACCCAAAAGCCCATCATGCCAGAAAAAATAATTAATCCATTTAAGGACAGGTTGGTTACCCCGGCGCGTTCAGAGATGGTTTCGCCAATGGAAGCCAGCACAATCGGCGCGCCAGACGCGATCACGCCGGCTAAACCTAAAAGAATAAAATCTCCTGACATAAGGTCTCCTACTTCTTTCCCAAAACCCGTTGTTGGACGCCCTGCATGAGCAGGATGAACAATACCAGGCTGCCCTGCATTACGCCGGATAGGGTGGAATCAAGTTTCATGATGATGGGCAATTGAATGCCGCCAATATTTAACGCGGCAAAGAACAGGGCAACCGGCGCCACCCAGATTGCCTGGTAATTGATCAGCATACCGATCATCATCCCCATAAAACCATACCCGCTGGAGATGGCGGGGATCAGCCGGTGATACACTGCCACCACCTGCAGGGCGCCAGCCAGCCCGGCAAACAGACCGCATACCAGGAAAGCCAGCATCATATACTGCCAGGTGGGAATACCCAACCGATAGGCGGATTTTATGCCCTTGCCAACGGCTTTAAGCTTGAGACCAAAGTGAGTATTCTGTAGCAAGAAATAGATCACCACCAGCCCGATTAATGTCAGAGCGATGGAATACCAGCTAAAACGAAAGCTCCCTACTGTGGGCAGCCAGTAGATTTCAGGGAAAGGTTCTGTGCCGCTCATCGATGCCACGCCCGGGCGGCTCCAGGCGCCAAAAATCAAACCGATGTTCAGCGCGGTGGCAATAAAATTAAGGCCCAGGCCGCCAAATATTTCGTTGACGCCGCCGAACACTTTTAACACACCTGCCAGCATTGCCCATAGAATCCCGCCGACTACCCCAGCTAAAACTGCGATGATGATGACCAGTACGGGGTTGACGGAGGTGTTCAAAAATAGGCGGATCACGCCGGTGGTAAAGATGGCGCCCAGGGTGATCTGCCCTTCGATGCCGATGTTCCATAGTCCGGCGGTAAAGGTCGCCAATACGCCGCACGTAACCAGCGCCAGAGGCACCCAGGCAACAACCACATTGGCAATACGGGTCGGGTTACCAAATGCACCCTGCCAGATCAGGCTGAAGGCCTGGATGGGGTTGGCATCAACCAGCAGCAGGATGATGGTAACAAACCCAAGGGATAGTATCAATCCCCCGAATTGAAATAATATTGATAAACTATGGGTGCGTGATTGCTTCATAGGTTTCCTCGTCAGTCAGAGTTCGATCCCAGCCTTTTCCGCCGATCATCTGGCCCAATTGCTCCAGGCTTATTTTGGATGAGTCCTGAGGATCGGAGACATGCCCGCTGAAGAACACCAGGATGCGGTCGCTGTAGCGTATGATTTCTTCTAAATCGGCAGAAATAAAGAAGATTGATGTACAACCCGCGCAGCGTTCTTTTAGCTTGTCCCACATATAGATTGCTGATTCAATATCCAATCCTCGGGTGGGGTGTTCTAACAAGATGATGGAAAGGGAATCCTTTAACATGGATAAAGACGCCCTCTGCTGATTGCCGCCCGATAAGGCTTCAACGGGTGTTTCAGGCTGACCGACGATGCGGTAGTCATCAATTTTCTGTTTAGTTTTGTCGTGAAAGAAGGGCTTATCAATGAATAATTGCTTTTTATGGGACGTTACCAGGGTAAAGTGCTCAGCCAGGGTCAGTTCAGGGACCAGACCTTCTTCCAGTTTTGAAGCCGGCAGAAAGGCTACCCCGTGGCGCATGAAGTCATGATAGGTCTTTCCCGTCAGGTCTTTCTCATTGACGATCACCCGCCCTGATACGGGTCGCAGAAGGCCTGCACAAGCCCTAAGCAGCACGTCCTGACCGCTGCCTTCCATGCCTGCCAACCCGATCACCTCGCCTGCACGCATGCGAAAATGGACGTTTTCAATCGTGATGGGGTATTGCTCAATACATAAATTATCTAATTCAAAGACAATCTCTTCTGTGACCAGTGATTTGGGCTCGTTGATTACAATTTGCTTCCCAAACATCATTTCGACCAGTTGATTGATATTGTACGGAGCGACAACCTCTCCCACCAACTGACCTTTTCTAAGAATGGCCACTTTGTCGCACATGATTTCGACATCTTCCAGTTTATGCGAGACGAAGATAATGGTCTTTCCCTGTTTAGCTAACACTTTTAATGCAGCAAATAACTTCTCTTTTTGTTGCACGCTGATGCCCGTGGTGGGCTCATCCAGGATTAATACCCCGGCGCCCAGCCACAACAGGCGTAAAATCTCCAGTTGCTGGCGTTCACCGACGGTCAGAGCATCGACATAGGTGTAAGGATCGAGGGAAAAGCCAAACTGGTCCTGTAATTCTTGAAATTCGTTGATCACAGTTTTGTGTGAGAGTAAAAACTTCCCACCCTGGCCGACGATAAAATTATCAATCACCAGCATGGGCGGAAAGTCCAGCGGATCCTGATGCAGCATGCCGATGCCGAATTTAATGGCGTCCGCCGGGGAATCAATTCTGACCTGCTGACCATCCAGCAAGATTTCTCCGGAATCGGGATGGATAAAACCGGAAAGGATTTTCATCAAGGTGCTCTTGCCAGCGCCGTTTTCGCCCAGAATTCCGTAGATTGTGCCGCTGTTGATGTTAAAGTCAATATCCGCATTCGCATGCACAGCGCCAAAATGCTTGTTAATATTTTTGAATTCGATATTCATAATGAATGCTTTTATATATAACAATGGGGAAGATGGTTAGATCTTCCCCATCCATAGTTTCGATTATCCGAAATTACTCGGAACGTCCTTCCATACCTTCCAGCAATTGCGGGAGATACCAGACCTGGGTATCGGTTGCAAATTCGCCAGCAGCCAGCCACGGGGAGCCATCCTGCAGGTTCAGAGGACCAGCCCACAGGTTCAGCCCACCAGCGAGTTCATCGATAAACGACTCCAACAAAATAGCGGCATTGGGTTCAACAGCCGGACCGGTGAGGTAACCAACGTTTGTGGTGTCGAAATTGTTGAGGTCTTCCCAAGAAGGTCCCAGCCACTCATAAACAGCTTGCCAATTCCCTGTCGTCGCATTGGTAATATGGCGCAGATAGGCAGGACCCCAGTTGAACCACGGCACACCAAGGCAGACTTCGGGAGCTTCATCACAGGCGCCGATATAATCGTAGGGGATGGCGAATACCCTGGCGCCTTCACCGGCCGCCTTGCGGGCTTCGATCAAACCTTCGGTTGTGTCGATGCCGGAGATGATCACATCCACGTCGGAGTTGATAAATTCTTGCGCCACCAGGGTGGGATCTTCCGTGAAGCCGGGGATATTGAACCAGAACCCGATCCAGGTCACCCGGAAATTCAGGTCAGCGGGATCAAGCTCGAGGTATTCTTCCCAGCAGTACCTGGCGCCCAGGTAAGCTGCAGCAGCTAAGCGACGTGTCTCCTCGTTGATTAATGGGCCAAGGTAGCCAATGGAACCCGTTTCGCTGTGAAGGGCAGCATCACAACCGCCGATCATCTTGCCGTATTCCATCCTGCCCATCACGTTAACCATGTTGTCGAGGGGGATGTAATTCTCACCGTCAGACCACTGCGTATCGCCCGAAGCATGGATTACGAAGATATCAGGGTTGTTCTTGGTGAATTCAATGGCGTCATCCTTCATATCGTCAGAGTTAAAGATCACCATTTTCGCGCCCTGTGCCACCAGTTCTTCACCCAGTTGGGCTGCGGTGGTACCCGGGCGGTCAGCGGTATTAACCGAGTCTAAATAGATCATCCGCGTACCGGGTAGGTTTTCTTCCACGTATAAACCCGCCTCATAATGCGCCTGGCTATAGCCGCGATCATTGTAGGGGCCGACCATCAAAATACCGAAGACGAATTCCTCGGGCTCTTCGACTGGAGCGGCAGGTTCCTCAACTGGAGCGGCAGGTTCCTCAACTGGAGCGATAGGTTCCTCCGCTGGGGCTTTAGGTTTGCAGGCTGTCAGGACCAGGGCACTGATCATCAAAACAGCAATTATAAATAAAACAGACTTCTTCAGCATTCAATTTTCTCCTTTATAACTAATGGATTAGATGGGATTGTTTAAAAAATTATTGGTTATTGACCTGTGGGCACCACCTCCGTTCTATCTTGGAGACCAGAAAAGTTTGATGTGGGATGATCCGTATTCTGGTTCATATCACTCAATGTTTCAGTATGTTGTAAATAACACGACAGGCGCATCATTGAGGTCATCCATAATTGTACATGAAAAATGCATGAAATACAGATTTAATGTCAAATTAAAAAGAAAACCATCCTCATCCCTGACAATCATCGATTCATTCTATCAGCAAGTCAACAATTCTCGGTTTTTCTCCGGGTTTTAATGCCACCAGGCCACGGTTAGAAAGGTGCAACTCTTCGATGACGATCAGGCTTAACAGGCTGAGTGTCATCTCAAAGGCTTCATGCGGGCAGCCGGCTTTCTTTAGCGCTATTTCAATGGCTTCAACCTGTTGAGCAGCCGTGGAAACCGATTCCAGGGACATGATGCCAGCCAGGGGAAGGGACATTAGCGTTTCAACCTCGCCATCGACAACAATACAAATCCCGCCGCCTGTTTGAATGAGAGCGTTGGCAGCTTTGACCATCGCATCGTCGTCACTGCCGATTACTAACAGGTTGTGACTGTCATGCGCCACGGTTGAGGCGTAGGCGCAACGTGGGTTGAACTGGGTTCCGCTGACAAAGCCCAAACCTTTGCGACCGTCGATACCGGAATGCGGCTCGTGGCGGTAGAAGACTGCCGCCTTCAAGATGTCCCGGTTAGGGTCAGAGACCAGCTCTCCATTGTTGGGCTGCATTTCCACAATTTCCTCTTCGGTGTGCACCATACCCGGGAATACCCGCATCACACGCACTTTTGCGGGGCTGTTTTTAGCGGGGATGGAAAAATCTTCCACAGTCAACGGTTCCAGGTGGAGCGAATTTACAGCCCAGTCAGGGTAAGCATACGCCGGGATGTCAATCATCAACTGTCCCCCCTGTGCAACCAGGATTCCATCGGCAAACACCTGGTCAATGGTCACGGCTTCTAAATCGCTGACCACCAGGATATCCGCAGCTCGTCCCGGAGAAATTGAACCGATCCAACGGGCTTTTTCCAGCAATTGTGCAGCGTTGATGGTTACCATCTGGATGGCAAGGATGGGCGGCAAGCCCAATTCGATGGCTTTGCGCACCACCCTGACGATGTGACCCTCTTCATAAATGGTTGCTGCGGTGACGTCATCCGTAACCATGGTGAAAAAGCGGGTGTCAATGAGGGGGTTTTCCAGCACAGCAGGGAGTAAATTCGGCAGGTCCAGCCAGGCGGTGCCATAACGCTGCTGGGCGTACATGCCCAATTGTGCGCGGCGCAGCGTGCCCTCTGCCGTGGTGCCTTCGTGGCAAGCTGTTAAGCCAGCGGCAATGAAGGCGTTCAATCCCTGGTTAAGATCTAAATTGGCATAATGCCCGGTGAGCACAAAGCCATCCTTCAGTCCCTGCGCGGTGATTGCATGAACCTGCGGGTCTCCGTAGATCACGCCGGGAAAATTCATCTGTTCACCCTGTAGTTGTGCCCATCCCTGTTGATAGGCGATAGCGACATCGGCTGCATTAATGCTGGCGCCAGAATCCTCAAAGCCGGGAATCGATGGCACACACACCGGCATCGCTAACAGGACTTTTAGCGGTAGCTCTCTGGCAATATTGTGAAATAATTCCACAGCACGCAGCCCCAGCACGTTGGTGATCTCGTGGATGTCGGGGCAGATGGTGGTCGTCCCGTGGGGCAGGACGCCTGCCGTAAAACTGGGCAGATCGACCATGGCGCTTTCAATGTGCATATGGCTGTCGATGAAGCCCGGCACAAGGTACCGGTCGGCGGCATCGACCTCCTGTGTGTGCTCATCGACCAGCACTCCACTGGCATCGCCGACCAGGGCAATCCAGCCGTGGCGCACGACCACATCGATGCCTGTTTGCACCTGGGCGGTGTTGACGTTGACCAGCCTCCCGTTGCGGATGATCAGGTCCGCGGGTTGATTTCCCATGGCCGTGGCAGCCAGGTCCTGGGTGATCTCGTGGTGGAATTTACGTTGGTGCAGGGAATTTGTCATGTTCTTTCCTCCATTTTTCTTTATTTAGTATAATCGAAAACCGTTTGGTAGCATGACCAAATTATGGAAGTGGCGATGTGAACACTCTATCTTTTGGCAGGGGGATCGCAGGATTTGATTAGCGTTTAGGTGGGTACGAAAGCGGAGACACGTGGATTGATTAATCAAGTTTTCGCCCGGGTTAACGTGGTGCATCTGATCATCTACTGATGCCCGATCTGAAAATTTTCTTTTGTCGATCAGGGCGTTTTCAACCATTAACCGACTTTCACTAAAAATCGCATAACGTTTAATAAAGTTAACCAACAATTTTACCAGAAATTTGCCAGGTGGGAAAAGAAAAATTTTTAAAATGCCGATCCCGCGGATTTACCACATACTGGCTATAGCGGGACAAAAATCCGTTTCAAAGCTCATCTCGAGTATAATCTTTCTTATGCCCATCATTGTTGCTGTAGATATTGAAACCACCGGCTTGAACCCGGATGAGGATGCAATCATTGAGATCGGCGCCGTCAAATTCAACGGGCGCCGGGTTGAGGAAGAGTGGTCCACACTGATCAACCCGCGCCGCCCCATCCCCGCCTTTATCACCCAGTTGACCGGCATCACTAACTCGATGGTACGCCATGCCCCCTTTTTAGTAGACGTGATGGCGGGGCTGATCGAATTTATTGGTGATGCGCCTATCGTTGGGCACAATATCGGGTTTGACCTCAGCTTTCTGCAGCAAACCGGGGCATTGCGCCATAATATGAATATCGACACCTATGAACTGGCCGCTGTGCTGATGCCAACGGCCAGCCGCTATAACCTCTCTTCCCTGGCACATCAGCTCAATATTCTTCTGCCTGCTACCCATCGCGCCCTGGACGATGCCCGGGTGACCCATGCTGTATTCAATGCGTTGATGCAAAAAGCCCAGGAACTGCCCCTGCCGCTATTGGCAGAGATTGTGCGCATGGGTGAACCGCTGGATTGGAAGGCGAATTGGGCTTTTCAGCAGGTTTTAAGGCAACGCGCCAGGGAGCACATTCAGGCGAAAAAAGACCTGGGCGGCGCGTCCGGTCCGCTGTTTGAGAAACCCAAGGAAATAGAAGGGGAACCGGTGGGCGCTGAAAGCGGCGAAACACAGCTTGATGTGGACGATGTCGCTGCGGTGCTGGACCGTGGCGGTCAATTCGATCAGTTTCTGGAGCAATTTGAATACCGTCAACAGCAAGTGGACATGCTGTGTTCGGTTGTCGAGGCGTTCAATGGCTCTCAACATATGATGGTAGAAGCGGGCACCGGCACGGGAAAATCCCTGGCTTACCTGATCCCGGCTGCTTACTGGGCGCTGATAAACAATACCCGCGTGGTGATCTCAACCAACACCATCAACCTTCAAGACCAGTTGATCAACAAGGATATCCCCGACTTGCAGCAAGCGTTGAACCTGCCAGTCCGTGCTGCGGTTCTCAAGGGGCGCTCGAATTACCTGTGCCCGCGCCGGCTGGAGGTTGTGCGTCGGCGTAAGCCCGAATCAGTCCCTGAGGCGCGTGTGCTGGCCAAGGTGCTGGTATGGATGCAGGAAAGTCGTACGGGGGACCGCTCGGAGATCAACCTGAACGGAAACATTGAACGCATGGTGTGGTCTCGCCTTTCTGCTGAGGATGAGGGCTGCCGGTTGGAGGTATGTCTGAAACGCACCGGGGGTCGCTGCCCGTTTTACCGGGCTAAGGTAGCGGCTGATCATGCGCACCTGTTGATTGTCAACCATGCGTTGCTGCTGGCGGATACGGTTACGGGCAACCGGGTGCTACCAGCTTACAGCTACCTGATCGTCGATGAAGCCCATCACCTTGAATCGGCTACAACGTCGGCGCTTTCTTTTAGTGTTCGTGCGGGTGATATTTCCCGCCTGGTGCGCGAACTGGGCGGAATAAAAAGCGGATTGCTGGGTCGGTTTGTGGACCTGTGCGAGGAACTGCTCAAACCTGCCCAAATGGCGGCTTTAAGCCAGCTGGTGGGTAACGCCGCTGACCTGTCCATGCGGTTTGACAGCCAAATGACAGCGTACTACCAGGCGCTGGACACCTTCCTCAATGATCAACGCGATGGACGTCCGTTGGGCACCTATCCACAGCAGGAACGGATCCTGCCTTCCACGCGTACACTGCCGATCTGGCTGGATGTTGAAATTGCATGGGAAGCAGCGCATGCAACGCTGGAGCGCTTATTGGCAATCTTACGGGAATTACGCGCACCGATGCGGGAACTTGCTGATCAGGAGAACGAGGAAGCTGAGGATATGTGGGGCAGTTTGGGGAACATGTTCACGCGCATTGAAGAAATTCAGCGGAACATTAACGGGCTCACCCTTGAAGCAGATAATGATACTGTATATTGGGTGGAGATCCATCCAAAAGATTTGAACATCACCCTGAACGCAGCCCCGCTTCATATCGGGCGCATGATGGAAAAGCATCTCTGGCATCAAAAGGAAAGTGTTATTCTTACCTCAGCGACATTAACCACCCACGGCGAGTTTGATTACCTCCGGCGCCAGTTGAACGCCGTCGAGGCTGATGAATTGGTGGTGGGATCACCCTTTGATTTTGAGAAATCAGCCCTGGTGTATGTGATCAGTGACATCCCCGAACCATCGGATGCTGGCGGGCATCAGCGGGCGGTGGACGCTGCCATGGTGGATGTAGCCAGGGCTTCTGGGGGGCGTATGCTGGCGTTGTTTACCTCTTATGCTCAGCTTCAGCGCACCTCCAGCAAGTTATCACTGGCGCTGGCAGGTGATGATATCCAGGTGTATGAGCAGGGGGAAGGTGCGTCTGCGAGCAGCCTGCTGGAGACCTTTCGCGATACCGATCGCGCGGTTTTACTGGGGACGCGGGCTTTTTGGGAGGGTGTGGATGTACCCGGCGACGCCCTTTCTGTGCTGATGATCGTTAAACTGCCCTTTGACGTTCCCTCCGATCCGATCGTAGCGGCCAGGGCCGAGACCTATGAAGACCCCTTCAATCAATATGCCCTACCGGAGGCGATTTTGCGCTTCAGACAGGGATTCGGCCGCCTGATCCGCACGCAGACCGATCGGGGGGTTGTGGTGGTGCTGGATAAGCGCGTGCTGACGAAAGCTTATGGTCGCATGTTCATGGAATCGCTGCCCCGTTGCACTTTTCAGCAGGGGTTATTGGCAGACTTACCAAAGGCTACCGCACGCTGGTTGAATTTATAAGCAAATAATTGCAACCGGACTTTACTGGCAAGAAAGGCAAGCTTTTTCAGCGATTCAGGTCCTGGCTCTAAATTTTCAGGGCGTATGGGACACAACTCCTAATGTTCCGGTTCGTCCGGGTTGGTTCGCTGAGAGATCAAATTGCCGGCGCTGTCCGGGGTTTCACAAGTTTGGATTTCCCGCTCGAGTATAAAGTTGAGCAGAGATCTGAGCAATACTTTCGTAAACAGGATCATAATTTCTGCTGTATTGGGGGCTATCGCCAGGCGCAAAATTTCACTGGCAATGGCAAATTCCAGGCCGAGGATCAGTACGTGCGCCAGGTGTGCACGAATATGGGTGAGGGAGGTAGTCTGATGTTCAGCTCGGGTAAATTGGAGGCGGATGTAACTGATGGTTGCGCGCAACAGCCCGATTAGGATCACTAAGGCGGTGGCGATTTCAACAGCAATAATTATATACCCAACGATCAGATCGATTTTGTGCTCTTGAGGGATAAGGGGGGCATGATCCCCTAAATGCTGGTCTTTGAAAATTACCATCAACGCAACCAGCCCTGCAAATAGGATCAGCGGTAGAAAATAATCCTGCAGAGCGTTTTTAATTCTTGAGCCATTCTTTTCCACAATGATTACCTTTCATTAACACAAAATAAGCTGAGCAATGATTCAATGTTAGTTTACCACAATCCCACCGGTTGGAAACTTCTCGCGGGTTGAGTAGAATCAGGATGTGTTCAATAAGCAGTGTAAGCTAAGGAGCGATATACGATGAAAAAGGTATTTCTGATCCTCTTTTTGTTGATTTTTATGGCCCTGTCG